>OHFM01000393.1_pt1 | contig 18898 bp, 10 predicted proteins | sample 1567511 | NCBI WGS metagenome assembly OHFM01 (sample SAMEA3879571, study PRJEB24766) | human gut metagenome | biome: human-associated habitat; feature: feces | place: USA | collected 1985/1987
CTTTGCCGCGAGGATGGCAACGACGACGAAGTGGCCTCTGCGCTGGCCGATGCCGTGCTGCGGTTTTCGCAGTTGGATGCCGCTCGTGTGGAGGAGATGCGTCGTGCTGCGGGCGTGCTGTCGAAAGAGGCGCTCTGGAGCCGGCTTTTCGAGGCGTACGAAGAGGCTTACGCGCTGGCGCTCGATAATGCCGACGTGCGGATGAACCATGTGGCTTCGAATGCGACGCCGCTGCCCGAGCAGCAGGTCAAGCTCGTGCATCAGGCGCTTCGTCCGGAGCGTCCGGAGTGGAACCGGATGATGGTGGAGAAGAACCTTCCCGAACGGCTCCGTCCGCTCGAGGAGCTGGCCCACAACCTTTGGTGGTGCTGGAATCCCGGCGCCCGGGATCTGTTCGAGGAGATCGATCCCGACCTTTGGAACCGAAGCGAACGTAATCCGATCGCTTTTCTCGATCTGCTGACCATAAACCGGCTGAAAGAGTTGGAGCGGGACGAGTCGTTCCTGGCTTCGCTTGATGCGGTATATGCGCAGTTCAAGAGCTACATGTCCGAAAAACCCGATCCGGCGACACCGAAGATCGCCTATTTCTCGATGGAATACGGCTTGCATGCTTCGCTGAAGATCTATTCGGGCGGTTTGGGCATCCTGGCCGGCGACTATCTGAAGGAGGCGTCCAACAAGAACGTGCCGATGGTCGCGGTCGGATTGCTGTACCGGTACGGTTATTTTACTCAAAAACTCTCCGCTCAGGGGGCTCAGCAGGCGACTTACGAAGCACAGAACTTCTCGAAGCTGCCGATCCAGCCCGTGCGCGATGCGGTGGGCAACTGGGCGACCGTGTCGATTCCCCTGCCGGGACGTACGCTCACGGCCCGCATCTGGCTTTGCCGGGTGGGACGTACCGACTTGTACCTGCTCGACGCCGATTACGAGGCCAATCTCGAGGAGGATCGCCGGGTGACGCATTACCTGTACGGCGGCGATTGGGAGAACCGGCTCAAACAGGAGATTCTGCTGGGTATCGGCGGTGTGCGGGCGCTCCAGTCGCTGCATATCGCGCAAGACGTTTCCCATTGCAACGAGGGTCATGCGGCATTTCTCGGGCTGGAGCGCATCCGCAACCTGGTGATGCGCCGCCGACTGACTTTCGCCGAAGCGCTGGAAGTGGTTCGCTCCTCCTCGCTGTTTACGACCCATACGCCCGTGCCGGCGGGACACGATGCGTTCCCTGAGGCGATGATCCGGCAGTATTTGTCGCACTATCCCGAGGAGTTGGGCATCGACTGGGCGCAGTTTGTCGGCTTGGGTCGCGTGAATCCGGAGGATCCGAACGAAAAATTCTCGATGTCGGTGCTTGCCTGCAACCTCTCGCAGGAGGTCAACGGCGTGTCGTGGCTGCACGGCGAGGTCTCCAAAGAGATTTTGGGAGATCTGTGGCCGGGGTATTTCAAGAACGAACTGCATATCGGTTACGTGACCAACGGCGTGCATTTCCCGACCTGGACGGCTACGCGCCTGCGCCGTCTGTATGCCCGCTATTTTCCCGAAGGGTTCGAGGGGCACGAATATCGTATTTCGGAGTGGAAGAAGGTGTACGACATCCCGGACGAAGACCTTTGGCAGGAGCGCATGGTGCTCAAAGAGAAGCTCGTTCGCCTGATCCGCCGCCGCTACTGCGATCCCGGGCAGGTGCGCATGGATTCGCCCCATCAGGTCATGCAGGTGCTCGAGAGCATCAAGCCCGATGTGCTGAAGATCGGTTTTGCGCGCCGTTTCGCCACTTACAAACGGGCGTTGCTGCTCTTCACCGATCTGGATCGCCTGGCGGCCATCGTCAACAACAAGGAGCGTCCCGTGCAGTTTATCTTTGCGGGCAAGGCGCATCCCAACGATCAGCCGGGACAGGATCTCATCAAGCGGATCATCGAAGTCGCAGCCATGCCGCAGTTCTCCGGCAAGATCATCTTCCTGCAGAATTACGACATGGAGCTGGCGCGTCGCCTGGTGCAGGGCGTGGACGTGTGGCTCAATACCCCTACTCGTCCGCTCGAGGCGTCGGGTACGTCGGGTGAAAAGTGCGTGATGAACGGCGTGCTGCAGTTTTCGGTGCTCGACGGCTGGTGGGTCGAGGGGTATAAGGAGGGTGCCGGTTGGGCACTGCCGATGGAGACGGTCTTTTCCGATCCGCAGTATCAGAACGAACTCGACGCCGAGATGATTTACAATACGATCGAAGAGGAGATCGTGCCGAAATACTACGACCGGGATGCCGACGGTATTCCCCGTGCGTGGATGGCTTCGGTGAAAAAATGTATTGCCGAAATCGCTTCGAACTTCACGACCAACCGGATGCTGCGCGACTACGAGGTGCGTTTCTACAACCGGCTGGCAGCCCGCAAGCGGGAACTGTCGGAGAACGACTTCGCCGTTGCGCGCGAGATCGTCGCCTGGAAGCACAAGGTGCTGGCTGCGTGGCCTGCCGTGAAGATCGTGGACGTGCAGCGTGCCCGGGTCGGCGACAAGCCGATCTTCATAGGACGCAGTTACCATTTCGAGCTTACGCTCGACCTGGCCGGACTCGCTCCGGAGGACGTGGGGGCCGAACTGGTCGTGGCCCGTCCCGTGGAGCCGGACCGAGTCGTGGAGGTCATCCGTACCGTGCCGCTCAGCCAGGTGCAGGTTTCGGGCAGCCAGGTGACTTTCACCTTGGACTATGTTCCCGAACAGGCCGGGATGTTCGATATGGCGCTGCGCATTTTCCCGCAGAATCCGATGTTGCCGCATCGTATGGATTTCGCACTGGTCAAGTGGGCGTGAAATAGTTGTTGCAAAAAGGTTATTTTTTGATAAATTCCGGATTTTCGCCGAGCTTGGACTTGACGGTCTGCGAAAAAAACGGTATCTTTCAGAAAAGATAGCGGCAGGCGGAAACAATCGTGCGGGCTTACGGAGAGGCATTGCCGAGCCTTCCGCTCTCTTACGCCAAGATCGTTCGAAAGGACCGGACTTTTTACGATCCGGCCGACCGGAAAAAGAAACAGACGATTCGACGGGTCCGGCAGGAGTACGGGCTGATTTTGCCGTTCCGCTCTGTCGGAAATGAACATAAAGAACAAACAGTTATGTCGGTACTTACATTTGATAAGAAGGAACTGGGAAATCTGGAGTATTCGTTGCAGCGCGAAATGCTGGCTACGGATCGCAGAGGCGGCTATATGAGCACGACCATCGTTTGCTGCAACACGCGCAAGTATCATGGCCTGATGGTGGCACCCATCGACGACAGCGACCGCGCTTACGTGCTGCTCTCGTCGGTGGATGAAACCGTCGTGCACGACGGGCAATCCTTCAACCTGGCGCTGCACCGTTTCCCGGGAACCTATGAACCTCGGGGGCATAAGTACATCACCGATTTCGAATATACGCCGACACCGACGATCACCTACCGCGTGGGAAGCATCGTGTTGCGGAAAGAGCTGCTCTGGATACACAACCGCACGCAGTTGATGATCCGCTATACGCTGCTGGAGGCGCCGTCCGATGTCCGGCTTAGGCTCCGGCCTTTCTTCGCCTTCCGGGACAAACATGCGCTCACGCATGCCAATATGGAGGCCGACGGACGTTCCCGGCCGATTCCGGGCGGGGTGAAGTGTCGGTTGTATTCCGATTTTCCCTGGCTGTACCTGCAAACCGATTGTCGGGATGCGGAGTTCGTGCCGGCTCCCGACTGGTACTATAATTTCGAATACGCCAGAGAGATCGAGCGAGGATACGAGGGAGATGAGGATCTGCTTACGACGGGTTATTTCGAACTCAGTCTCGGTCGGCGGCAAAGCGTGATTTTCTCTGCGTCCGTCGAAGCCATTCCCGATCCTGCGGCCATCGGCGGAATGTTTGCGGAGGCTCTGAGCGCCCGCAGCCGCAAGGTCGATTTTCTGAGCTGCCTGCGCCACTCTGCCCGGCAGTTCGTCGTCCGCCGCCGGGACGGGCGGGCCGAGGTGCTGGCCGGGTATCCCTGGTATGGGCAGATCGGACGTCAGACGCTCGTAGCGCTGCCCGGCATCGCGCTGGAGCAGGGACGCACGGAGGATTGCCTGGATGTGCTCGATACGGTCGTGCGCGGACGCCGGGACGGTATGTTTACGGGTTCTTTCTCGGCTGCCGAGGCTGCGGATGCTCCGCTTTGGTTTTTCTGGGTGCTTCAGCAGTTGCAGCGGACGCTGGGTGAGGAGGAGATATGGAAGCGCTACGGTATCGTGATGAAAGAGCTGCTGGCGGCTTATCGCCGGGGCGTCGGCGGCGTGGCCGTGCACGATAACGGTTTGGTGTGGGCCTCGGCGCCCGACAAAGCCCTCACCTGGATGAATGCGCTGGCGGGTGGTGTCCCCGTCGTGTCGCGGGACGGGTATCCGGTCGAAATCAACGCACTTTGGTACAACGCCGTGTGTTATGCCCTTGAGCTGGCTTCCCGTTTCGGCGAGGAGGAGTTCGTCGGCGAGTGGAAAGCGTGGCCCGAGCGGATTCGGAACGCTTTTCGGGAGATGTTCTGGAGCGGCGACGACGGGTATCTGGCCGATTTCGTAGGTCCTGAAGGGCCGAATCGGTGGATTCGTCCGAATATGGTGGTGGCGTGCGGTTTGGATTACAAGATGCTCGATGAGGAGCAGCAGGCTTCGGTGCTTCGGATCGTGGGGCAGCATTTGCTGACACCCAAAGGGCTGCGTTCGCTTTCGCCCCGCAATCCTCGCTATAAGAACCGCTGCGAGGGCGATGAAGCCGTTCGTGCGGAGGCTTCGATGAACGGCTCCGTATGGGTTTGGCCGCTTTGGTTTTATGTCAAGGCTTCGTTCGACCTCGGTGGCCGTGAGTTTCTGCCTCGGGCGGAGGAGCTGCTCGCCCGTTTCGGCGAGGAGATTCAGAGTTACGGTATCGGATCGATCAACGAGCTATTCGACGGCGATCCTCCGCATGCGCCTTGGGGCGCCGTGTCGCAGGCGTGGAGTGTCGGGGCGGTGTTGATGATCCGTGAAACGACCGAACGCTGGCGTCGTCGCCGGGGACACGGGTTGTTGCCGGGTCTTCGGAAAAAGCGCTAAAGGATGCGAAGGAAAAGAACTTGCCGCCGCGTAAGGTGTCCGAAATTTTTTCTGTCGGCCCGGGCAGGCCGGGGTGGAGGTTGCCGGGAGGGGCGACCGGTGTTTCGCGAAGTCGAATAAGTTACGAAATGAAACGTGATTATATACTTTGAGTGTACCTTTTCGGGGGCGCAGTGTCCCAAATTCCCTCCGAGAAGCGGATTTAGGGGAAGGGTGCATGGCGGACACGGTTTCGGGCCGCGAATAAGCACTCCTTGGATTCGATGCTGCGACCGTCGGATAAGGGTACATGGAAAGATATAATTGTTAGAATAAAAAAATAGAATACAAATGAGAGTGTTGATGTTCGGTTGGGAGTTTCCTCCCCATATCGCCGGCGGGCTGGGTACGGCCTGCTACGGTATGACGCGCGGTCTTGCACGCAACGGTGTGGAGGTCGTTTTCGTCATGCCGCGTGCCTATGGCGACGAAGACCAGCGCTTCGCCCGCGTGGTGAACGCGAGCGACGTGGAGACGATCGGTACGCGCGATCATGAGTTTTCCGAAGAGCTGCTCGAGAAGGTTTCGTTCATCCACATCGACTCGAACATGCTGCCCTATATCTCTCCGGAGGAGTATGCCGCCTACCACGACGAGTTCGTTCGCAGCGGCCGGACGCACGAGTGGACCGACGTATGGAGGCAGCGCTACACCTTCTCCGGAAAATACGGTGCCAACCTGATGGAAGAGGTCGCCCGGTATGCGATGGTGGCGGCGCAGGTGGCCAAAGACCTCGAAGGGCAGTTCGACGTGATCCACGCCCACGACTGGCTGACCTATTTCGCCGGAATCGCGGCCAAGCGGGTTTCGGGCAAGCCGCTGGTGGTGCACATGCACGCCACGGAGTTCGACCGCAGCGGCGAGAATATCAACCGTCGGGTCTATGCCATCGAAAAGGCGGGCATGCAGGCTGCCGACCGGGTGATCGCGGTGTCGGAGCTGACGCGCCGCATCGTCATCGGCAAGTACGGCATTCCGGCTGAGAAGGTCGTGACGGTGCATAACGCCGTGCGTTTCGGCGAGTCGGAGGAAGCTGTGCCGGAGCGGGCCGTCAAGGATAAGGTCGTCACTTTCCTGGGACGCATCACCTACCAGAAAGGTCCCGATTATTTCGTCGAGGCTGCGGCCAAGGTGCTGCAACGGGTTCCGGACGTGCGTTTCGTCATGGCCGGTTCGGGCGACCTGATGAACCATGTGGTGCGGCGCGTGGCCCAGTTGGGGATCGCCGACCGCTTCCATTTCACGGGGTTCCTCAAGGGCGGGGAGGTGCAGCGGATGTTCCGCCTGTCGGATGTCTATGTCATGCCTTCGGTGTCGGAGCCGTTCGGTATTTCGCCGCTCGAGGCCATGCGTTCGGGCGTTCCCGTGATTATCTCGCGGCAAAGCGGCGTGGCGGAGGTGCTGGATTACGCCATTAAAGTGAATTACTGGGATGTGGATGCTCTGGCCGATGCCATTTACGGGCTTCTTACCTATCCGGCTCTGGGCAGGATGTTCGCTTCGAAAGGGCTGAAAGAGGTGACCGGACTCAAATGGACCAATGCCGCAGCGAAGATCAAGACGGTTTACGAAACTGTCGTCGCGGAGGCGAACAATTAAAATATTTGCGGAGTATGAAAACGATTTGTTTCTATTTTCAGGTACACCAGCCCTGGCGGCTGAAGCGTTACCGTTTCTTCGATATGGGCCGTGACCACAACTACCTGGACGACCTGACCAATCGCTCGATCATGCAGAAGGTCGCGCGTGAGTGCTATCTGCCGATGAATGCCTTGCTGTTCAATCTGATCCGGCAGAGCGAGGGGCGTTTCCGCTGTACCTTTTCGCTGACGGGGCTGGCCGTCGAACAGATGCGGGCGTATGCGCCCGAGGTGCTCGATTCGTTCCGCCGCCTGGCCCGGACGGGCTGCGTGGAGTTCCTGGCCGAAACTTACTCTCACTCGCTGGCTTCGCTTTCGTCGAAGGAGGATTTCATGCAGCAGGTTGCGCTCCATACCGAACTGATGAAAAAGGAGTTCGGCATTACGCCGACTGCCTTTCGCAATACCGAACTGATCTATTCCGACCGGATCGGCGCCGATGTGGCCGAGATGGGTTTCAAGACCATGTTGGCCGAGGGAGCCCGACACGTACTGGGATGGAAGTCGCCCGGCTATGTTTATGCCAATGCGCTCGACCAGCGCTTGAGGCTGTTGCTGCGCAATTACAAGCTCTCGGACGACATCGCGTTCCGTTTCTCCAACCGAGGGTGGGACCAATGGCCTCTCACGGCGGAAAAATACACGGGGTGGCTCGCTTCGGACGAGCTGGAGGGGGATGTGGTCAATCTCTTCATGGATTACGAAACCTTCGGCGAGCACCAGCGTGCCGATACGGGCATTTTCGACTTTATGAAGGCGCTCGTTCCGGCTGTTCTGAAGCGGGAGGGGTTGGAGTTCTCTACGGTGAGCGAAGCCGCTGCGAAATACCAGCCCGTCGCCGTACTCCACTGTCCGCACGTGATGTCGTGGGCCGACGAGGAGCGCGACGTGACGGCGTGGCTGGGCAACGAGTTGCAGAACGAGGCTTTCGGAAAACTGTATGCCCTGCGGGATAAGATCAGCCGGTTGAAGGACCCCGATTTCGACCACGTATGGAATTTCATGCAGGCTTCGGACCACTTCTATTATATGGCGACCAAGTGGTTGTCGGACGGAGACGTGCATGCCTATTTCAATCCTTACGAATCGTCCTACGATGCCTTCATCAACTATATGAACGTGCTTTCGGATTTCGAGATCGAGGTGGAGAAAGCGTTCGACCGGAAGCCGCCGGTTCGCAAGACCAAACCGTCGCTGCGGAAAAAGGGTCCCGTTCGGGAGAAAGCCGGGGTGTGATATCCTCTCTCTAAAAAAGGCGGACAATCCTGAATAGGTTGTCCGCTCTTTTTTATTTCGGGATGTTTCGGTCCGTCAACTGCCCTTGCGCTTGAACCGGGACGGGCTGTAGCCCGTGTGCTGTTTGAAATATTTGCCGAAGAACGACTGGGTCGAGAAATTGAGGTGATAGGCGATCTCCTGGATGCTCATGCCCGAATAGCGCAGCAGGCTTTTTGCCTCGAGGATCACCGCTTCGTCGATCCACCGGGTGGCGGTTTTGCCGCTCACGTCCTTGGAAACGGTCGAGAGGTATTTAGGCGTGATGTTGAGGCGGCGGGCATAGAACCTGACGTTCCTCTCCTGCTTGCTGTATTGCCGGACCAATTCCATGAACTCTTCGAAGATCACTTCGCCGCGCCCCAGCTTGACCGTGTTTTTCTGCTCGCGCATGTTCAGCTCGGTGATGATGTAGAAGACTGCGGTGAACAGGCAGCGGATGATCTCCTGTCTGTAATGTTCCTTGTCGCTGGCAAGAATCGTCTTGATGAGTTGGAACACCTGCCGGATCTCGTGGGTGTCCTGGGGTGTCACCCGCAGGCAGGGCTGTTTGCCGAAACGCATATAGACGGGCAGCGAGGCCGAAAGGTCGATCTGGATCTCGTTGATGAACGATTTGGAACAGGCGACGAAATAGGCCGCCGCATCGCTGGTGCTGGCCACCGTGCGGATCACGCGGTCGGGGCTGAAGAAGACGATCGTGTCGGGCACGACTTCGTACTCCTCCGTGTCGATCGACACAACGGCCGAACCACTGGCCATGATGATCGCAGAGAAGCCGTCGATCAGGGCGGGATAGTTGCCCAGCGTATCGCGGTGGATGTCGAACGAAGCGATCACCAGATCGTCCGACAGGTAATAAACGTCCCGCATCTCCTGCTTGATGCGGGAGATCGAAACTTTTTGCAGGGTTATCTCGTCCGCCACCATGCCAGTTTGCTGATCAGATTCTTGAAATAGGCGAACCGGCCCCGACGGGGTGCTTCCGACAGCGGGCAGACGACGCGGAGCTCCTTGTGCAGACATTCGATGTGCAGCGGGAAATCGGCCCCCTTCTGTCCGTCCACGTCGGTAGGTTCGTTGATCGGCGAGGTGATGTCGAGCGTGCGGGCTCGGAAATGTTTCACCTGCGAGGGCCGACCGCCCAGCAGGTGACGGAGCATCGATACGACCGAGAAGAGCATGTTGCGCCTTTGCAGCAACAGGCAGTCGAACATGCCGTCCTTAATGCTCGAGCGGGGGGCAAGGTGGAATCCTCCGGCTGTTTCTCCGTTGAATATCAGGGCCATGAGCGATTCGAGGTCGAAGGCTTTGCCGTCGGCGAGAATTTGCAGCGGAATGCCGTGTACCGAGCGGAACTCCTTCACGCCCTCGATCAGGTAGGCCAGTTTGCCGATCTGGTGCTTGCGTTTGTCCGGCGTGCGCTGGGATGTGGTGGTGAAGATGCCGAAACTGAAGATGTTGACGAAATAGTGGTCGTTCACGCGTCCGCAATCGACCCGTTCTTCCGTGCCGCCGAGGAGCTGCGCTGCCGCCTTGACCGGTTTTTTCTCCATGCCGAGCGCTCCGGCGAAGTCGTTGGCCGTACCTGCCGGGATGATGCCCAGCAGCAGATCGAGGTGCTTCTCCTTCATCCGATTGACCACGTAATTGACCGTGCCGTCGCCGCCCGCCACGACCACCAGATCGACCGTTTCGTGTCCGTTGAAAGGGTTGCGGCTGAAATCGATCGGACCGTCCACGATCGAGTAGCCGGCCTGCCGGAACATTTCGCCGATGGCCTGGGAATCTTTTTCGATTTTTCCTTTTCCCGACTGGGGGTTATAGAGAAATAGAGCTTGTTTCATTCGTACGCAATGGGATTATTCTGGAATCATCATTTCTTGCATCGCCGGCGAGCAGTAAATTTCGTAGCCGTCTTTTCCGTCGTCGAGGATGAAATAGACCTTCGCGTCGGGAATTTCCCGGGAGAGGGCGATGGCCTTGTCCGCGCCCAGGCTCAAATACATGGTCGCCATGGCGTCGGCTTCGGCGCAGTTGTCCGCGACCACGGTGGCGGAAAGCAATCGTGACGTGACGCTGCGGCCCGTTGTCGGGTCGATCGTGTGGGATATCTTATTGCCTGCGGCGTCGCGGTAGAAGCGGCGGTAGTTGCCCGAAGTGGCCAGGCCTCCTCCGCTCATGCGGATGCGTCCGGTAAGATAGGCGCCGTCGGACATATTGCCGTCGAAGGGGGTCTCTATTCCGATCCGCCAGGGAATGCCTTTGCTGCTGACGCCCTGGCAGCGGCATTCGCCGCCGATCTCCACCAGATAGTTCTTCGCGCCGCAGCGCTCCATGAGGGCCGCGACCAGATCGACCGTATAGCCCTTGGCGATCGAGTTGAAGTCGAGCTGTACGCGGGGATCGTCCTTCACGAGCCTGCCGTCCCGGATATGGACGCGCCGGTAGCCTACGAATTGCAGGAGCGAATCGAGGTTCGGGGTGCGTTCCGCCTCGTGCCCGGCGAATCCCCAGGCATCGACCAGCGGCTTGACCGTCACGTCGTAGTGGCCTTCGCTCAAGCGGCTGAACCGTTCGGCCAGACGGAGGTTGTAGATGATATGTTCGTCGAGCGAGTCGGTCTCTCCCCGGTTGATGCGGCTCAACAGGGAGGTGGAGTCGAAAATCGACATCGAAGCCTTGGCCTCGGCGTCGATTTGCATAATGGCCCGGTAGAGTTCCTGTGCGGTGCAATCCGTGACGTCGCCCGTTGCCTGGAAAGTCGTACCCAGCATCGCGCCGCTTGCCGTAAGGTACTCTGCGCGGCGGTCGCAGCTCGCTGCAAGGACCAGAACGATAACGGTGTAGAGCAGCAGGGCGATCTTTTTCATGTTCTATGTGTCTTCTTTTTTGGCAAAAATAGTGTTTTTCGCTCCGGTTTGCAAAAAAAGAGGGCTCTTCAGCTAAAAAATTGTATTCGTTTAAGTTGGTTATTGTGAATTAAGTTCGTACCTTTGCGCCACGCTCTGGCGTTATTCACGGTAAGGGGAATGCGTCGTAGAGTGGAACTAAATAAACTTTTGAAAATGGGTTATTTATCAGCTGAAAAAAAGCAGGAGCTTTTCGGTAAGTACGGAAAGTCCAACACCGACACGGGTTCTCCCGAGAGCCAGATCGCGCTGTTCTCGTTCCGTATCAACCACCTTACGGAACACCTTCGTAGCAACAAACACGACTTCGGTACACAGCGTGCGTTGCTGCGTCTGGTCGGCAAGCGCCGCCAGTTGCTGGAGTATTTGAAAGAGGTCGATATCGAGCGCTACCGAGCAATCATCAAGACGCTCAATCTCCGTAAATAGTCCCGGAGGCAGAAAAATGGGGTTGGCCAAAGTTTCTTTTGGCAGCCCCATTTGTAATTTGGAACATACATTTTGACGTAAAAAATATCATGGAAGAAAAGAAGTTGTACAATGCAGTCCGGAAGACGATCACGCTGGCAGACGGCCGCGAAATCATGATCGAAACGGGCAAACTGGCCAAGCAGGCCGACGGCTCCGTCGTGGTGAAGATGGGAGATACGATGCTCCTGGGAACGGTGGTAGCCGCCAAGGACGCGAAACCCGACACTGATTTTATGCCGCTCCAGGTGGAGTATAAGGAGAAATATGCCGCTTGCGGTCGCTATCCCGGCGGCTTCATGAAGCGTGAGGGCAAGGCTAACGACAGCGAGATCCTCGTAGCCCGTCTGATCGACCGTGCGCTGCGCCCCCTGTTCCCTTCGGACTATCACGCCGAGGTATATGTGACCGTGAACCTGATTTCGGCGGACAAAGATATTCAGCCCGATGCTCTGGCCGGACTGGCCGCATCGGCTGCACTGGCTGTTTCGGACATCCCGTTCGGCGGTCCGATTTCGGAGGTGCGCGTGGCTCGTATCGGCGGCCAGTACGTCATCAACCCGACCTTCTCGCAGATGCAGGACGTCGATCTGGACATCATGGTCGGCGGCACCATCGACAATATCCTGATGGTCGAGGGCGAGATGAAGGAGGTTTCCGAGGAGGTGATGCTCGGAGCCATCAAGTTCGCGCACGAAGAGATTAAGAAACACTGTGCCGTACAGATCGAACTTTCGAAGGAGCTGGGCAAGGACGTGAAACGGACCTATTGCCACGAAGTGAATGACGAAGAGTTGCGTCAGACCATCATTCGGGAGCTTTACGACAAGGCTTACGCCATCGCCACCAGCGGTACGATGAAGCACGAGCGCGAAGATGCCTTCAATGCGCTGGAGGCCGAGTTCGCCGCCCGTTTCTCGGAAGAGGAGCTGGTCGAGAAGGCGCCGCTGATTCACAAATATTTCCACGACGACGTGCAGAAGAAGGCCATGCGCAACATGATCCTCGACGAGGGCAAGCGCCTGGACGGCCGCCGCACGGACGAAATCCGCCCCATCTGGTGCGAGGTGGGCTACCTGCCCGCCGCTCACGGTTCGGCGATCTTCACGCGCGGTGAAACGCAGTCGCTGACTACGGTGACCCTCGGTACGAAGATGGATGAGAAGGTCAAGGACGAAGTGCTGGTACAGGGTACCGAGCAATTCGTGCTGCACTATAATTTCCCGCCTTTCTCGACAGGCGAGGCCAAAGCCGCCCGCGGCCTGAGCCGCCGCGAGATCGGCCACGGTCACCTGGCTTGGCGCGCGCTGAAGCCGATGGTTCCCGTCGGAGAGGAGAATCCCTATGCCGTGCGTGTGGTGTCGGATATTCTCGAGTCGAACGGCTCGTCGTCGATGGCGACGGTTTGTGCCGGTACGCTGGCGTTGATGGATGCCGGCGTGAAACTCAAGAAACCCGTTTCGGGTATTGCCATGGGTCTGATTTCGGATTCCGCGACCGGTCGTTGGGCGGTGCTTTCCGACATCCTGGGCGATGAGGACCACTTGGGTGACATGGACTTCAAGGTGACGGGTACCAAGGACGGTATCACGGCTACCCAGATGGATATCAAGGTAGACGGTCTGTCTTACGAAATTCTGGAACGTGCTTTGAATCAGGCAAAAGAAGGACGTATGCACATTCTGGGTAAGCTGACGGAGTGTATCGCCGAGCCGCGTGCGGACTACCGTCCGTTCGTGCCGCGTATCGTACAGATCACCATCCCGCAGGATATGATCGGTGCCGTGATCGGTCCAGGCGGCAAGGTGATCCAGGATATTCAGAAGACGACGGGTACGACCATCACCATCACCGAAACCGACAACAAGGGCGTCGTGGATATCTTCGGTCTGGACAAGGAGGCGATGGACGCGGCCCTGTCCCGCATCAAGAGCATCGTGGCGCAGCCCGAGGTCGGCGATGTATATAACGGCAAAGTCCGTTCGATCATGCCGTTCGGTGCGTTCGTCGAGATCATGCCGGGCAAGGACGCCCTGCTGCACATCTCGGAGATCGACTACAAGCGGTTCGAAACGATGGAGGAAACCGGCCTGAAAGAGGGGGATACGATCGAGGTGAAAGTCATCGGCATCGATCCCAAGACCAACAAGCTCAAGTTGTCTCACCGCGTACTGATTCCGCAGCCCGAAGGCTGGACGGAGCCGGAGCGCCGTCCCCGCGAGCGCGGCGATCGTCCGCGCCGCCGTTCGGAGCACAAGGAGTAGAACTCTGCGGATCCCGGTCGCTGCTACGGAGATGGTTTCGGTTCTGTTCGAAAATTTTGGCCGGAATATTGTATGATGTTTTGTAGATAATTTTTATATTTGCATTACTCCGTAGTTGTTGCGGAGCGGACGAAACAGGCAATAAATAGAAAAAGAAAGGATTCAAACATTTAATTTTTAAAAGATTAGTTTATGAAAAAGCTGATGAAATTGAGCTTGCTGCTCGTGGTCGTTGCTTTGACGTTTTCGAGCTGTAATTGCTTCAAGAAGATGGCAAAGAACAGCGATGATGTATCGCTGACGTGTGCACCTGAAGTGCTGGTACTGAATAACGGTGTGGTTGCCGCCGACATTACGGCACAGTTCCCCGTGAAGTACTTCAACCCCAAAGCTATCGTGAAGGTTACTCCGGTGATGGTATTCGAGGGCGGAGAAGTTGCCGGTACTCCGAAATTCTTCCAGGGTTCGAAAGTGAAAGAGAACTATACGGTCGTTGATAAGAAGACGGGCGGTGTGTTCACCATGCATGTCGAGTTCCCTTACGATGAGCGTATGCAGATTTCCGAACTCCAGTTGCGTGTCGAGGCTAAATGTCCGGGTAGCGACGAGTTTACGCTGGTTAATGCCAATACGGGCAAGGTCGTGAAGGCCAAGGAGCTCGAGGCTAACCCCGCAATCGTACGCGAGTGCGGTCTGGTCGTTGCCGAGGGTGTGAATACCCTGCAGCAGGATCTGGCTTACGCCGATGCGATGGCAGCTCTGCCGAGCGACTACAAACGCGTGACTACCAGCGTGGACAAGACCGAGATCCTCTATGCGATCAACAAGGCTAACGTAACCAAGAAAGCGCTGAAAGACGCCGATCTGGAGGCATTCCAGGCGAATGTGGATGAGAACCTGAAAAACGACCGTGCTACCCAGCATGTTGCCGTGAAGGGTTATGCTTCTCCCGACGGTCCCGTGAAGTTCAACGACACGCTGTCGAAGGAGCGTAGCGAATCGGGCGACAAAGTTCTTGCGAAACTGCTGAAAAATTCGGGTCTGGATATCGACGTTGCCGCTTACGGTGAGGACTGGGAAGGTTTCAAGGAGCTGGTTTCGAAGTCGAACATCAAAGACAAGGATCTGATTCTCCAAGTTTTGAGCATGTACTCCTCTTCGACGCAGCGCGAGGATGAGATCAAGAACATGTCTTCCGTATTCAACGAGCTGAAGAAAGACATTCTGCCGCAGCTCCGTCGTTCGGTGATCGTGAACACCATCGATCTGGAGGGCAAGACCGACGCCGAGATGATGGCGCTTGTCGAGGCTGGCAAGCTGGATCAGCTCAACCTGAATGAGCTGCTCTTCGTTGCGGAGTCGATCGCACAGGACAACGCTACCAAGAACATCGTATTGGCTTATGCTGCCGAGAAGTATAACGACGCCCGCGCTTACAACAACCTGGGTATCGTTCTTACGGAGGAAGGCCGCACGGCTGATGCTTTGAAATGCTTCCAGAAGGCCGCTCAGTTGGGCGAGGCTTCCGAGGCGCTGAACACCAACCTGGCTCTTGCCAACTTGGCGAACGGCAATATGGCAGAGGCTCAGAAGTATGCCAAGGGCGCTGATGCAAAGGCGAAGAGCCTGGTCAATGCAGCACAGGGTAACTACAACGACGCTGCCAAGCAGCTCGACGGTATGAATGCCGCTATCGCTAACACGATGAACAAGGACTATGCGGCTGCAAAGCGTGCTATCGCTAAGGATATGAGCGCAGAGGCCGATTACCTGCGTGCCGTGATCGCTTCGGAAGAGGGCGATATGAGAACGGCAGAGGCACAGTTGAAGAGCGCCGTGAAGAAGGATGAGAAGATGGCGAAGAAAGCCATGAAGGATATCCACTTCAAGAAACTCTTCGAAGAGGGTCTGAAGTTCTAATCCGTTCGGATTCGATGAAAAATATCCGCACCGGAAACGGTGCGGATATTTTTTGTCTTTCCATGTACCCCTTGTCCGACGGTTGAAGCATCGAACCCGGGGACGCTTGTTCGCAGTCCGTGGCTGCGTCTGTAATGCTGACCATCCCTGAATCCTTTTACCGGGAAGGGGATTTGGAAAACTACGCTCCCAAAAAGTATATAATTGCATTTTTTTGGAGTTTATACTTTCGTGTATCAAGATCGTTTTTCTTGTCGATTTCGGCGGCGGCTCACAGCTTTGCGGGCCGTTATTCAATGCTTGCCCCTACCTTGCGCCTTTCCCTTTGGGTGGTTTTGAGGAAGGTCGGTCGGCATCGGATCGGTAATTGTGATACATAATCGGATTTTGCGATGATAGATCGCTCGATCTTACATGAGCGATGGTCGTCTTTTCCGGGTTGGTAAAGTTCGATTGCCTCCTCTCGAACAGGATTCTGGGAAGGGGCGGTTCGTAAATACGGCTTGCGACTTAAAGCGATGGTCGTCGGATTTCGGAGCCCGAAACGGGGAGTTCCTGAAGATGGGATGGACATTTTCAGACGCGGATCGTCCGGGTAGGATCGGATGCGCACGAAATTTGCGGTATATTGGAAGAAATATGAAAAAGATCTAAATTTTTTATATTTTTGTCGAAAGCGAATTGGTGTCGGCTCTATTTGTTTGTCTTTGCAGCACTTTTGATCGTTTGGGAAACGGGCCTTTCTGGGTTGAAATGATATTTTACAACGGGTAACGGTCGTGTTTTTTCCGATGGAAGGTTGCGTTTTGCACGAGGCTTGTTATGGATTTTATGTATGTGGGGACGGTTCGATATTGACTTTTTGTTTTGCGCTTTGAAGGCGAACCGTCTGTGTAAATAATAGGAAAGTTATGGAATACGCGAATCATTTGAAAGAATATGCGCCGGCAATGAGCGAGGCTCAGGTGGCCGAGGAAATGGATCGTATCCGCAAAGCTGCGGTACGAAACCATACTCCGGAAGTTTACAAGCTCTGTTATTCGGCGGTGGATTTAACCACGCTGTCGTGTACGGACTCCGTGGAGTCGGTTACGGAATTTGCCGGCAAAGCCGTCAAGTTTTACCGACAGTTTCCTCATCTTCCCAACGTGGCGTCGATCTGCATCTATCCGCCGTTCGTCGAAACGGTCGGTGTGGTGGTCGATGGTACGGATATGCGTATCACGAGCGTTGCGGGCGGATTTCCTTCTTCGCAGACGTTTCTCGAGGTGAAGGTTCTCGAAGTGGCTATGGCCGTCGAGAACGGAGCCGACGAGATCGATATCGTCCTGAACGTGGGTAAGATGTTGGAAGGGCATTACGACGAAGTCGCTAACGAGGTCGAGGTGATTCGTGCCGAGATGAGTCCCGAGGTCGTGCTAAAGGTCATTATCGAGTCCGGAGCTTTGAAAACCCCCGATCTGATCCGCAAGGCTTCGTTGCTTTCGATGTTCGCCGGGGCCGATTTCGTCAAGACTTCGACCGGCAAGATCGACGTGTCTGCCACGCCCGAAGCGGCTGTGGTGATGTGCCAGGCGATCCGGGATTACTATCGGAAAACGGGACGTAAGGTGGGCTTCAAGCCGGCCGGCGGTGTCCGGAGTGCCGAAGATGCTGCATTGTATTATACGATCGTCGAGGAGATTCTGGGTAAGGAGTGGCTTACGCCCGAATTGTTCCGTATCGGAGCTTCGTCGGCGGCCAATAATCTGCTTACGGCTATCGAAGGCCGGGAAGTCAAGTTTTTCTGATCCGAATGGGCGGATGAATTAAAAAATAGCGGCACCAAGAAGTGCCGCTATTTTTCTTGGGAAAGGTTGGGGTAATTACCGCATCGGTACCTCGATCAGAAGCAGGCTGGCTTTCCCGTCCGTATGGAGGGTGATGTCGTTCTGCTCCCAAATGCCCATGCCGTCCCGGGAGGCCAGCTTTTCGTTCTCGACCGTTACGTCGCCTTCGAGGACGAAGACGTAAAGACCGTTTCCTTCCCGGCGCATGGCGTATTCATAGGTATCTTTCTCCAGGTTCAGGGTGTGGAACCAGGCCGACTGATGAATCCAAGCCGTATGCTCGGAACCATTGCCTTCGGGAGCCACGATCGTGCGCAGCTCATTGGTGCGTGCCGGAGCGAGCGTGATCTCCTCGTAACGGGTCGGAAGTCCGCGTCGATCCGGGAATACCCATATCTGGAGGAATTTGACGGGACGGTCGGGGCTGTTGTTGAATTCGCTGTGGATGATTCCCGTTCCGGCCGTCATTACCTGGATTTCCCCGGTGCGCAGCACCGAAGTATGTCCCATGCTGTCCTGATGTCGTAGTTCGCCCTCGAGCGGGATGGAAACGATCTCCATGTTGTCGTGGGGATGTGCGCCGAAACCCTCTCCTCCGGCTACGGTATCGTCGTTGAGTACGCGCAATGCGCCGAAATGGATGCGCTCGGGATCGTGGTAGTCAGCAAAACTGAACGTATGGTAGCTGTCGAGCCAACCGTGGTCGGAATGACCTCGTGTGCCGGCTCTGTGGATTACTTTTTTCATAATATAATGGATTGATTATAAGAAGGTGTTGCAAATAGTGTTCCACGATACCGCTTGTAGGGCAGGGCTGTCCGAATATAGGTTGCCGAAGGAGTGATCGTGCGGTCGAGCGACAAAGAGAACGGTCCGGGCGTTAGCCCCGGACCGTTCTCTTTGTGAAAATAGCTTGTCGGCTCGTCGTCTTATTTGAGGTGCGGACCTGCAGCTACGAGTTTCTTGCCTTCGGCGTTGCCGGTGAACTTCTCGAAGTTCTTGATGAAACGACCGGCCAGATCTGCCGCCTTCTCGTCCCACTCCTTCGCGTTCTTGTACGTGTCGCGCGGATCGAGAATCTTGGGATCCACGCCCGGAAGTGCAGTCGGGATCTTGAAATCGAATACCGGCAGCGTCTTGGTCGGGGCCTTGTCGATCGAACCGTCCAGGATGGCGTCGATGATGCCGCGCGTATCTTTGATCGAGATTCGTTTGCCCGTACCGTTCCAGCCCGTATTGACGAGGTAAGCCGTAGCGCCCGATTGCTTCATGCGTTTTACCAATTCCTCACCGTACTTGGTCGGATGCAGCGAGAGGAACGCCGCACCGAAGCAGGCCGAGAAGGTCGGCGTCGGCTCGGTGATACCGCGCTCGGTACCGGCCAGCTTGGCCGTGAAGCCGGAGAGGAAGTAGTACTTCGTCTGCTCGGGCGTGAGGATCGAGACAGGAGGC
>OHFM01000407.1_pt1 | contig 18417 bp, 19 predicted proteins | sample 1567511 | NCBI WGS metagenome assembly OHFM01 (sample SAMEA3879571, study PRJEB24766) | human gut metagenome | biome: human-associated habitat; feature: feces | place: USA | collected 1985/1987
ATAGTTTTATTTCAAAAAAGATACTGACAAACTTTTCGTATTTTTGTATTTGTCAAAATGAAAAAATTTTTATGGCTGCTGCTGTTAGTGCTGGTTGCAGGTTTTATCTTTTTTAATTCTTCGCTGCCTGCGGAAACTTCATACAAAGCAAGCGGGCTGCTTGCCCAGTGGCTTGACAGCCTGTATGCCGCTATCGGCGACCCGATGCCGGTAGACCGTCTGGAGGCACGCCTGCGCAAGCTGGCACATTTTGTGGAATTTGCCGTTCTGGCAATGATTATGGTTAATACCTTTATCAGCTGGCGTGTGTCCAACCGTGTGGCGTCCGGCTATATCCTGTTTTTGGGGCTGGCCGTTGCCGTAGCGGATGAGTACATTCAGCTTTCTGTGCCGGGGCGTACGGCGCAGGTTACCGACATTGTGCTTGATTTCTGCGGCGTGTTCATTATCTGGCTGTGCCGTGAAATATGGTTGTGGAGTAAAAAGTAGCGCAGTAAAATATATTAACAAAATACGTTGCAAATAAAAAACACCGCTTTTACAGCGGTGTTTTTGCGTATAATATAAGTTTTAGTTATAATTTTTCAGCTTATTACATTTGTTCAAACAAAATATTTATCTAGATGCGGTGATGTGAAGTTAAGTCAAAAGGTTTGTATTATAAGGTCATAAATAAAAACTGCGGCGGCTGAAATTTTTAGTTTCAATCTTCGGGAGTCCGGCCGCAAAGCCCGGACGGAATCGGAGAAGCCGCAGCATTTTTACACGACCGCATTAATATAAACCTTTTGCCGGAAATTTATGTTTACTTTCTTACAGCTCTTTAATAAACTTGCACAGCTTGTCAACCGCATCCTGCGAGGTGGACCAGCTGGTGCAGATACGGGCAGCCACTCTGCCGTCAGGCAGGTTTTCATAAAGGCCGAGTTTAAAATGGTTGTTTATTTTTTCATACATTTCTTTGGTGATGATGATGAACTGCTGATTGGTGGGTGAATCAGTCAAGAATTCAAAGCCGCATTCTTTAAGCACGGCTTTAATCTGCATAGCTGTATCAATGCCCTGTTTGCAGATACGGTAGTATAAACCGTTGGTGAACATGGCTTCAAACTGAATGCCAAGCAGGCGGCCTTTGGCAAGTACGCTGCCGCACTGTTTCATCAGCGGAATAAAATCTTCTTTAATGGCGGGGTTTAAAATAACTGCCGCTTCGCCAAACAGCATGCCGCATTTTGTACCGCCAATGTAAAACACGTCGCAGTTATTGGCAATGTCCTGCATGGTAAAATCGCAGGCGGGCGAAGTAAGCCCGTAACCGAGGCGCGCACCGTCAATAAACAGGTATAAATTATACTGCTTGCATACGGCGTATAAATCTTCCAGTTCCTTTTTGCTGTACAGCGTGCCGGTTTCCGTAGGCTGCGAAATGTAAACCATTTTAGGCATTACAATATGCTCGCGGCTGGGGTCATGCAGGTATTTTTCCTGTTCGGCAGCAATCTGGGCGGCGGTAATTTTGCCGTCCTCATCGGGCACTACAAGCACTTTGTGGCCGCTGCGTTCAATGGCGCCGGCTTCGTGCGTGTTAATATGGCTGCGCGCGGTGCCGTAAACGCCGTGGAAGGGGCGCAGGGAGGCGGAGATAATCGTCAGGTTGGTCTGCGTGCCTGCCATCATAAAATAAACATCCGCATCCGGGCGGCCGCATTCTTTCTGAATCAGCGCGCGGGCAGCTTCGCAGTATGCGTCCTCGCCGTAGCCTGCTGTTTCTTCAAGATTGGTTGCTCCCAAAACTTCTAAAATTTCCGGCGTGCAGCCGGTAGTGTAGTCACTGGTAAAATAATACATCTTTTAGCCTTCTTTCGTTATTTGGCACGCCTGCTGCGGATAACCTCAAAAATAATCGGGGTAAGCGAAAACAGGATAATGCCCATAGTTACATACGAAAAGTTTTGTTTGATAAACGGAATGTTGCCGAAAAAGTAGCCGCCGCCGAGGAATAAAAATACCCAGGTGCAGGCGCCGCTGACATTGTAAATGGCAAAGGTGCGGTAGTGCATGGTGCCGATGCCTGCTACAAAAGGCGCAAAGGTGCGCACAATCGGGGCAAAACGGGCCAGGAAAATAGCTTTGTGGCCGTGCTTGGCGTAAAAGTCTTCGGCTTTTTTTACGTACTCCGGCTTAATCAGCTTTGAATTTGAGGCAAGTATTTTATGCCCCAGGTGCCTGCCTATTTCGTAGTTGCAGGCATCGCCGGTGATTGAAGCCACAAGGAAAATAACGGCCAGAAGCGGCAGGCTGAGCCCTTCGGCGGATGCCGCCAGCGCGCCGCAGGCAAACAAAAGCGAATCGCCCGGCAGAAACGGCGTTACCACAAGCCCTGTTTCACAAAAAACAATAATGAACAAAAATGCGTAAATCCAGTGCCCGTAGGCTTCCATAACAACGGGCAGGTAACGGTCAAAATGCAGGATAAAATCGGCAATGTTGGAATAAATAGCTTCCATCGGCTCCTCCTTATACAAAAACTAACAATATTTTAACATAAAGAAACAAAAAATAATAGAAAAATAATTTGTAAGCATAAGCTGACTTTGTGCTGTCACTTTATGTTATATGTGTTATAATAGCACTATAAAATTAAATTTGTATTAAAGGAGATTTTTATGGATATTGAAGTAATAAAAGCAAAAATAGCCGAATTCAAGGCCAAAGGCTGCGAAGTTCCCGATATGGATATGATAAAAACGCCGGAACAGATTGAAGGTATCCGTGCGGCAGCCAAAATTAACAATGCCTGCCTTGATTTGATTGCCCAAAAAATTAAAGCCGGCATGACAACGGAAGAAATTGACGCGCTGGCGTATGATTTTATTACCAAAAGCGGCGGTATTCCTGCCTGCCTCGGTTTTTACGGCTTTCCGAAAAGCATCTGCACTTCGGTTAATGACCAGGTTTGCCACGGTATTCCCGATAAAACGGTGCTTAAAAGCGGCGACATTGTTAACGTTGACGTAACCACTATTTACAACGGCTATTACGCCGATGCCTCGCGCATGTTTATGATTGGCAAGGTTTCCAAACCGAATCAGGATTTGGTTGCCATTACCAAAGAATGTATGCGCCGCGGCGTGGAAGCCTGCAAACCGTGGGCCTTTATCGGCGATATCGGCGCTGCCATTGCCCCGTTTGCACGCAAGCACGGTTACAGCGTGGTAACGGAATTTGGCGGGCACGGCGTTGGTGTTGATTTCCATGAAGAACCTTTTGTGTGCCATGACAGCAAAAAAAATACCGGCATGCTGATGGTGCCGGGCATGGTATTTACGGTTGAGCCGATGATTAACGCCGGCCGCCGTGATGTGTTTATTGACGCTTCAAACGACTGGACTGTTTATACGCAGGACGGCAGCATGTCGGCCCAGTGGGAAAACACGGTGCTTGTTACCGATACCGGCGTGGAGGTACTGGCCTGGTAAGGCGCAGCAGCACCAAATATATAATTTAGTTTAAAGCAAAATACGCATAAAATAAAAATCCCGCTTTTGGCGGGATTTTTTTGTACAATTATTTGCTTTCTTTGTTTTCGGTGCCGTCTTTAACTTCTGCCGCTGCTTTTTCGGCTTCGCGTTTGGCTTTGGCTTCCTGCATGGCGTCGTAGCGGTCGTATTCGTCCCAGTCGGGATGCGCTTCGGCAATTTCTCGTTCCAGTTCTTCGTCGGCGCGTTTTTCTGCTTCGGCAGCTTCTTTACGTGCCTTGGCTTCGGCGCGGCGTTCTTCTTTGGTTTTCTTCTTTTCTTTTACGGGCTGGGGTACTGGGTCTTCGCCGAAGCGGTTAGGCCCTTTGGTGCCGCGGAAGAAAATCAGGAACAAATTGAAAAGCTGGGCAATGTAAAATAAAATTGCTGCTGCAAGGTCAATGGCGGTGTTGCCGGTATTTACGGTGCTTAAAAGCGCGCCGGAACCCAGAAGCATCCACCAGCCGCTTAAATTAAGGTCGTGCAGGCGGCGCACGCCGAGCGAAATGCTGGCGATAATCAGCGGAATATAATAAACCCAGAACACCAGCGATTTGCGCACGTTGGTGGCAAAATGCGCAGGGTCTTCCTTAAGGTGCGGTTCGGCGTTGATAACGATTAAAACAAAAAAGATACTGATGGCGCCAAGCATCATCAGGCGCATTAAAAAGGGCTTGCGGTTCAAACGCCCTTTAAAGCTGAAATAATCATGTTTAAACTCTTTTACTGTCATAAAAAACCTCCGGTCAAAATGTCATACAAAAAATTATATTCGCTGCGGGCGGCGTTATTCCTGCCTGTTTTTGCGCTTTTGCTGCCAAAATGCGTGGAATTTATCTGCCAGTTCCGTTTTGCCGCATTTGGCAGGCCAAAGTTCGGCATTGGCAAAACGCATGGCTGCCGCCAGATGGTCGTACGCTTCGGCGTTGAAACCCTGCAGCGAGCGCAGCAGTTCTTTGGCTTCCTGGCGTTTGGTGTGGCCGTCGTAAGGGCAGGGGTTTTTCAGCGGGTGCAGGTTAAGTTCGTCAACCATACTGATGATTTCCGCCTCGCGGTAATATAAAAGTGGGCGTATTAGGGTAAGCCCCGTGCGCGAAAGCGGCGTTACCGGCAGAAAGGTTTTAAGCTGCCCGCTGGCAACAAGGTTTAAAAAGAAGGTTTCCACGGCGTCGTCATGGTGGTGCGCCCAGGCAACTTTGTTAAAGCCCAGCTCCAGCGCCGTGCGGTTGGTGGCGGCGCGGCGGAAATAAGCGCAGGTAAAGCACGGCGTGTTGGTGCGGTGCTGCCACGCTTCGGTAACGTCAACTTTGCTGCTGTAATGTTTAAGCCCGTACTGCGTGCAGAAGCTTTCCAAATCAGCTTTTGGAAAATCGCTGCTGAACATGGTGTCAACCGTGTAGCAGGCAAGGTCAAACTTAAAAGGCGCATACTGCTGCACTTCGGCCAGCGCGGCCGTTAAAAACATACTGTCTTTGCCGCCGCTTAAGCCTATCAGCACGCGGTCGCCTTCCTTCAGCATTTCAAATTCTATTATGCAGCGCCACAGCTTGCCCAAAAGGGCTGCGGGCACAAAAGGTTTACGGCTCATAGCTGCTCCTTAAAACAGGGTAAAATTTATTAAGCGTTCCCATTATATCACAAAATTTTGCCGAAGCACATAAAAAAGCACCCGTTTATGAAACGGATGCTTCTGTTTTAACATATCAGCCCAGGGTTTCAGTAACCTTTACCAGTTCTTCGCGGATTTTAATATGCTGCGGGCAGGCTTTTTCGCACGCGCCGCATTTAATGCATTCGGCGGCTTTCTTTTTGCCGTGGCCCGTAACCAGCCAGTTTTCCTGGTGTTTGGCAGCGGCAAAATCCTTATACAGCGTGTAATAGTTCATTGCCGTAAAGCTGCCGCTTACGCCGATATTCATTGGGCAGACCTTGGCGCAGTAGTTGCAGGTGGTGCAGGGAATGAGCGGAATTTTTGCCAGCGCCTCCTGCGCCTGTTTCAGCGTTGCTTCTTCGGCGGCGGTAAGGGCTTTAAAATCCTTCATGTAGGAAAGGTTGTCCTGCATCTGCTCAACATTGCTCATGCCGCTGAGCACGGTAATAATGCCTTCCAGATGGGCAGCAAAGCGGATGGCCCAGCTTGCCACGGACATTTCCGGCTCGGCGTCTTTTAAAATTTTCTGTACGCTTTCCGGCGGATTGGCGAGCATGCCGCCTTTAACCGGTTCCATAATGATAACGGGCTTGCCGTGTTTGCGCGCTACTTCGTAGCAGCGGCGGCTTTGTACGGCGGGGTAATCCCAGTCGGCATAGTTAATTTGCAGCTGCACAAATTCCATTTCTGGGTGCGCGTTTAAAATGGCGTCCAGTTCTTCCGGCGTGGAGTGGAACGAAAAACCAACGTGCTTAATCAGCCCTTTGGCTTTTTGCTCCTGCACAAAGTCCCACATATTGTAATCGTCAAAATATTTGGTGCGGCTTTCGCCGAGGTTGTGCAGAAGGTAAAAATCAAAATAACCTGCGCCGGTTTGTTTTAAACTGGTTTCAAACTGGTTAACTGCTTCTGCGCGCGTTTTGCAGTTAATCCAGGCGGCGTTTTTGGTTGCAAGCTGAAATTTTTCACGCGGGTAGCGTTCTACCAGCGCCTGGCGGATCGCGTCTTCGCTGCCGGGGTAGGCCCACGCCGTGTCAAAATAGGTAAAGCCTGCTTCCAGAAACATATCTATCATTTTTTTGGTCTGTTCAATGTCGATGGCCTCGCCAATTTTCGGCAGGCGCATCAGCCCAAAACCGAGTTTTTTAATATCTTCGCCTAAATATGCCATAGTATCCCTTCTTTCAATTACTGCTTAGTATAATTATAAACTGCTTTATAAAAGTTTTAAAGTTCGAAGGCACTCCAGGGTTATACTTTCTCTTAACGGCAATTCTGCGGCGTCTGTTAAATCCATGTTCATGGCAAAAACATACAGGTTGTCTTTGGTTTCGGCCCAGCCAACAAACCAGCCTACCGGGGTTTTTATGTTGTCCGTTGCCCAGCCGGTTTTGCCGTGCAGCGTGCAGGCATCGGTCTGTTTTAAAACGGTTATGTCACAAACCTGCTGCTGCGCCTTTTGCGGATAGGGTAATTGCCTGCGGGCAAGTTTGGTCAGCAGCTTAACCTGCTCCAGCGCGCTTATTTTAAGCGGCCCTTCCAGCCAGAAGCTGTCGATTTTGTTGCCGATACTTTCATTGCCGTAGTGCAGCTTTTTAATGTTGGCCTGCATGCGTTCTGTACCGATGCGGCGCGCCAGTTCTTTATAGGCTGGCACCTGCGAAAGCTTTATGGCGCTGCGCAGGCTGGCGTCGGCTTTCCAGCTTTCAAGGTACATCGGTTCGCCGCTATAACGGTAAAAAACTTCGTCCGCATCTTTAACAACGCCTTCGCTTAAACCGATAAGGCTGTTAAAAATTTTAAAAGTGCTGGCGGGGTAAAACCGCTCTGCCGCACGTTCGGCGTTGTGCAGCCAGTAACCGTTTTTCTGTACGTCATAAATTACAAGGGTTCCGTTTACGCCATGTCGTGCAAATATGTCGTCAATCCTGCTGGTGTTCACGGGGCGGTCAACGGGGCTTTCCGCGTAAGCGGCGGGCATAAAGCACAAAGCAATTATAAGTAAAACTAATAAATGCAAAATACGTTTCATGGTTCACCTCAAACAAAAAGCGCCCGGAAGGGACGCTTTTATTTTTAATATTTTATTTCCAGCCGACAGTAACGGAGCCTTTAAAGTGGTCATTAATGAATTTTTCAACTTCGGCTGACTGGTAAATTTTTTGCAGCTGCTTAATGCGCGGGTCGGCGGCATTTTCCTTTTTGGTTACAAAAATGTTGATGTACGGAGAAGCTGCGCCTTCAACCATTAAGGAATCCGTCATGGGGTTCAGCCCTGCAGGCAGAGCGTAGTTGGCGTTAATTACGGCAACGGTTACGTCCGGCAGGCTGCGGGGAATGGTAGCAGCGTCAAGCTCAAGAAATTTATAGCCATGCGGGTTGCCGGTAATATCGGCAACGGAGGTGGTAACGTCGTTAATATCCTTAACTTCAATTAATTTCTGCTCGGCAAGCAGCAAAAGCGCTCTGCCGCCGTTGGAAGGGTCATTCGGGATGCCGATGGTTGCGCCGTCGGGGATGGCTTCACCTTTTTTGATTTTATCGGAATAAACCGCCATGGGGAAGTTTACGGTTTTAAAAACTTCAACCAGTTCAAAGCCGGGTTCTTTTTTCAGCGTGGCGTCAAGGTAAGGCCTGTGCTGCATGCTGTTGGCAAAAATTTCGCCCTGCTGCAAGGCAATGTTCGGCGTTACAAAGTCGTTAAATTCTACAACTTCTATGTTTAAGCCGCCTTTGGCAGCCAGTTTTTTAACTTCGTCCATAATTTCGGCATGGGGGCCTGCGGTTACGCCTACCTTAACGGGGGCGGAAGTATCAGCTGCTTTCTCGCTGCCGCCGCAGCCAAAAATGCCGAGTGCCAGTGTGCCAACCGCCAGTGCGGCCAAAATTCTTTTTAATTTCATAGTAATCCTCCTCCAAAATATTAAAATTAAAATAAATTGCTAACATTATAATTTGGTTTTGTTAAGTTTTTTGCTGAGCGTGTCGCCGATAAACTGAATTAGCTGTACCATCAGAATCAAGATAACAACGGTAACAATCATTACATCAGGCTGGAAACGCTGGTAGCCGTAGCGGATGGCAAGGTCGCCGAGGCCGCCGCCGCCGAGTACGCCCGCCATGGCGGAGTAGCCGATAAGTGCGATAACCGCAAGGGTAATGCCGAGCACGATGGAGTGCAGCGATTCGGGAAGCAGAACTTTGTAAATAATCTGCATCGGGCTTGCACCCATGCTTTGTGCGGCTTCGATAACGCCGTGGTCAATTTCAAGCAGCGAAGATTCGATAACGCGCGCAATAAACGGCGCTGCCGAAATGGTAAGCGGCACAATGGCGGCCGTAGTGCCGATGGAAGAACCAACCAGCATACGGGTAAGCGGAATAATGGCTACCATTAAAATAATAAACGGGGTGGAACGGGTGGCGTTAACAATAACGCCCAGCACGGAGTTGATAACAGCATTCGGCAGAATGTGCCCATTGCGAGTTACCGTAAGGATGATGCCCAGCGGTATGCCGATAAGGCTTGCCAGCACGGTGGAGGCAACAACCATGTAGCCGGTTTCCCAAAAGGATTTTATTAAAAGTTCAATCATTTCATTTGACATAACCAATTACCTCCACTTGCAGATTTTGGCTGTTTAAATAATCCAGCGAGTCCTCAAGGGCTTTCTGCGGGCCTTCAATAACAATCAGCAGAGTGCCGTAAATGCGGTCTTTAAGCTGGTCGGTGTTGCCGGAAATAATGTTGGCGTCTACGCCGAAGCGTTTAATCATGCCGGAAACAATGGGCTTGTCGGCGTTGCCGCTGAAGAAGGACAGGCGCACGGCGAGGCTTGCGCCTTCAAAATATTCCCTGCTGACAGGTGTGCTTTTAAGTGATTCCGGAAGGGTGTTTTTATCGACGCTCTTAACAAATTCCTTTGTAGTCTGGTTCTGCGGGTTGGTAAATACGTCCACCATATTGCCTTCTTCTATAATGCTGCCGTTTTCAATAACGGCTACGCGGTCGCAGATTTCCTTTACAACCTCCATCTGGTGCGTAATCATTACTATGGTAAGGTTTAAACGCTGGTTAATGTCGCGCAGCAGGTTTAAAATTGATTTGGTGGTCTGCGGGTCAAGCGCGCTTGTTGCTTCGTCGCACAGAAGAACTTTCGGGTTGCTGGCAAGGGCGCGGGCAATGCCTACGCGCTGTTTCTGCCCGCCGGAAAGCTGGCTGGGGTAATGGTCGGCGCGGTCCTGCAGCTGTACAAGCTCCAGCAGCGGTTCCACGCGCTTTTTGATTTCATCTTTGCCAAGCCCCTGAATTTCCAGCGGAAAGGCAATGTTGTCAAAAACGGTGCGGCTGGCAAGCAGGTTAAAATGCTGAAAAATCATGCCGATATTCTGGCGGGCTTTGCGCAGCTGCGTTTCCGTCATGGCGGTAAGTTCTTCGCCGTCTACAAAAACCTGACCGGCGGTAGGCACTTCCAGCATGTTAATGCAGCGGATAAGCGTGGATTTGCCTGCGCCTGAAAGGCCGATAATGCCAAAAATTTCGCCCTGGTTAATGGTAAGGCTGGTACGCTTTAAGGCGTGAATGTCACCCGAGGAGGTGTGGTAAGTTTTTTCTACATTTACTAATTCAATCATGCGGTGTTCCTCTTTCTTTTCTAAGGTACTAAAAAACCCTTCACGAACAGGTGAAGGGTACAAGTTTTAAGACCTCTTTCATCTGCCGGAATGTTCCGTTGGATTTGGCACCGTTTCACTAAGGATGGTTGCCGTAGCGTCATCGGGCCAGTCCCTCGGCTACTCTTGATGAATGTTTGTATGAAGTTGATGTACCAATCATACACGTTATTTACAAATCTGTCAATAAAATTTTTCTTAAAATCCGTTAAAATTACTTGACTTTTTATAAAATAAAGTATTAAAGTAAGAAAGGATAGAAAATATCCAATTTAAAATTTTACGGGTGTTAACCAAGGAGGACAGCCATGCCTGCAAAAACCAGGGATAAATTAACCGCGCAGCTGTTTAGGGCTGTTTTAAGTTTAAAAGATGAACAGCAATGCTCAAATTTTTTTGAAGATATTTGTACCATTACCGAATTAAAAGCAATGGCGCAGCGTCTGGAGGTTGCCAGAATGCTTGATGCCGGCTGCATTTATGAAGAAATCGTGGAGAAAACAGGCGCCAGCACGGCAACCATTTCGCGCGTAAAGCGCTGCCTGGTATACGGGGCGGACGGGTATAACTCCGTAATGCCCGTTTTAAGAGAAGGCGGAAAAGATGAAAATTGATTTTGCAGCTTTAAAATTTAATGTTCACGGCTATATTAACGCCATAGTGCAGGATGCCGGTACGGACGAGGTACTGGCGCTTGCCAAAATGAATGGCGAAGCACTGGCGCGCACGGCGGAAAACGGCAGCCTGTGGCTGTATGACCCGGAAACAAAAAAGGCCTATAACGCCGCGGAAGACGGCGCGGCTTTTTTGGTTACGGAAATTACTGCCGGCAAAAACGGTACGGTGCTTCTGGTAAAAGCATTGCCGGGGCGCAGCGGGCTGGGCGTATTTACGCAGCCGGTATGGCAAAGCGGCAGCCTGCCCGTGCCTGAACCTGACGGCATTCACGGCGTACTTGCCGAAATTTACCGCTTGATTTGCTATAAACGCCGGTCCGGCGGTGATAAATCCGCTGCAAGGCATTTGGTTATGTCCGGGCAGGATAAAATTTTAAAACAGCTTGGCGAAGATACTTCAAGTACCATTATTGCCTCTAAAAATGACAGCAGGACGGAAGTGCTGGACGAAATGAGCGGCCTGTGGTACGACTGCCTTGTGCTTTTGGCCTACCATAACATTAACCCGGCGGAACTTTTGGCAACACTGGGCGATAAACGCGCCAAATAAACAAAAATTCAGCGGTAATTTAAAGTTTTTTATGATATAATAATTATTACACTAAAAATCATTACGGCAGCCAGGTCTGCCTGCAAAAAGGAAGTGCTGAACGTGGATAAACCAGTATATGTCATCGGCCACCGCAACCCGGATACGGACTCTATCTGCTCCGCAGTTGCCTATGCGTGGTTAAAAAGGCAGCTTGGCGTTAATGCCGTTGCGGCTCGCGCAGGTGCGCTGAACCCTGAAACACAGTATGTTCTTAATTATTTCGGCGTGGAAGAACCGGTTTTAATTGAGGATATGTACCCCCGTCTGAAAGATGTGGAACTTATTGCAGTGCCCATGCTTAACGGCGAAACCAAACTGCGTGAGGTAAGCCATTTGTTTACCGACTACGGTGTGCGCTGCATGCCTGTCGGCACGCCGGAAAATATTGAAGGCGTTGTTACCGTAACCGACCTTGCCAAATGCTTCTACAAAGAACTTTGCGCACAGGAAAACGAAACCGGCGCGGTTGATTACAGCCAGCTGCTGGACGCACCGGTTAAAGACTTAATGACTACCAGCGTTGTTTCCTTCAACAACAACGAACTTCTTGACGATGTTAAAAATGCCATGCTCGATACCAATTTCCGCTCCTACCCGGTTGTGGAAGGCGGCCGCTACATTGGCATGATTGACAAGGTACGCCTGCTGAAACCCGACAAAACCCAGCTTATTCTTGTTGACCATAACGAACGCGCACAGGCCGTTGAAGGCAGCGAAGAAGCTGAAATCATTGAGGTAATTGACCATCACCGTATGGGAGGCCTGCATACCGCGGCTCCTATTTATATCCGCGAAGAACCCGTAGGCTGCACGGCAACCATTATTACCAGCATGGCAGAAGCACACAAAGTGGAACTGCCGCGCGAAATTGCCGGCCTGCTTTTATCGGCAATTATTTCCGATACCCTGTATTTCCGCAGCCCGACCACCACTCAGCAGGATAAGGACGCTGCGGCAAAACTGCAAAAAATTGCCGGGCTTGAGGATTTGGAAGCCTATGCCATGGAAGAACTGAAACAGGGCTCCGTTATTGCCCGCTTAACCGCGGACGAACTGGTACGCACCGATTTGAAAGAATTTGATTTCGGCGAAACCAAAGCCAGCGTAGCGCAGATTAATATCATGGGCCGCCAGCAGGGCCTGGATAAAATGCCGGAACTTTTAGCGGCACTGGAAGCCATGCGCGAAACCGAAGGTTTTGATTTGTCCTTCCTGATGGTAACAGACATTCTTTCCGAAGCTACCGACCTTCTGGTTGCCGGTGTAAACCAGGCAAAAGTTACGGAAGCTTTCGGCAAACCGGAAGCAGAAGGCCATTACTACCTGCCGGGCGTGCTCTCCCGCAAAAAACAGATTGTGCCTCCGTTAACGGACGCTTTCAGTAAATAATGTAAAATTATTTACAAACAGGCAGTGCTTTATGCGTTGCCTGTTTTTCTATGCAGAAAAAACTGATAAAAATTCACTAAAAATTGTAAAATGTTCTTGACGGCATTGTGAAATTATGGTAAAGTGTACACATCCTTTTAAAAACCGTTTGCAATTTACGGACTGTATTGGTTTGGTTGCAGAGGAAACACGGCAACTTGCGCATAAAAAACCGAAACGGAAAGTTTTGCGCAAAAGGTTTCTGAAAGGGTAAAAAATTTATTTCCCTGGAGGAATGGCAAAATGAAAAAATCTTTAGTTCTCGCAATGGCTATGGCTCTTGGCGTAACTGCAAGCGCTTATGCCGCAAATCCGTTCTCCGATGTACCGGCAGGTCATTGGGCTTATGACGCAGTAAACAAACTGGCAGCTGCTGGTGTAGTTGACGGTTATCCCGACGGCACCTACGGCGGCGACAAACTGATGACCCGTTATGAAATGGCTCAGATTGTTGCTAAAGCAATGGCAAAAGGCGCTAACGTAGACAAATTAGCTGCTGAATTTGCTGACGAACTTGACAGCCTCGGCGTTCGCGTTGCTAACCTTGAGAAAAAAGCTGACAACGTAAAAATCACCGGTCAGATCCGTTACAACTATGTAAGCCGCGACAACAGCGCTGACGAATCCACCCTTCGTACCCGTCTGTGGGTAACCGGCCAGGTTAACGAAGACTGGACCTATACCGGCATGCTCCAGAACACTCAGGAATTCATGCACAGCGAAAGCGGTGAAGATGAAGTTAAACTGAACCGTGCTTATGTAGACGGCCGTGTTGGCGGTATTGATGTACACGCAGGCCGTTGGGACGAAGTAACCAATACCGGTAACGTACTTGATAGCTACATTGATGGTGCTAAACTTACCTATGGCGATAAAGTACAGGTATACGGCATGGTTGGTAAAGCTCCTTCCGAAGAATATTTTGCATCTTCTTCCGATCGTCTTTATTTAGCTGGTGTATCTGCTGATCTTGGCGAAGTAGATGTATATGTAAACTACTTCAAAGCTAATGATACCGGTTTCTGGAATGATACTCCGGTTGCTAACAGAGATGCTGACGATTTCACTGTAGTTGGTGACAAAGAAATCTGGAACGTTGGCGCAAGCTACAACTTCGCTCCGGACTTCACCCTTGCTGCTGAATATATGTGGGGCGATGAAGATCATGAATACGCTGGCGAAAAACCTGGTAAAGACGGTTGGTATGCAGACCTCGCCTGGAAAGGCGCTTCTGCTGACGAACCTGGCTCTTATGGCCTGCATGTAAGCTACTTCGACCAGTCTGCTAACGCTTACATCAACCCGACTACCGATGCTACTACCTTCGGTGAATTTGGTGGTTACAAAGGCTGGGCAGTTGGCGCAAGCTATGCATTTGCTAAAAATATCGTTGGCGTAGTTAACTACTATGACACTGAAGCTCAGGTTGGCGACAAAGACGATCAGGTAATCTTCTCCGAACTGTACTTCACTTTCTAATTTTAACCTTAATAAGTTTAATACGGAAAGCTTTAAAAGCGGATGGCACAAGCCATCCGCTTTTTGTATAAATAAAGAAGCTTATAGCAGCTGTATAAAATTCCGAGCCGTAAGCAGCAAGGTTTAAAATTTGCTGCTTGGCAAAAACGAAATTAAAGGTCAATAAAAAATTTAAATATTTAAGCCGCATAAATCCTTCTTATGGGAATTTGTGAAATTATATTTAATTTTTAGAAAAAACGTTTGAATAAAACTTTGCTTACAGCCCCATATTTTGGTATAATAAAAATACAAAGAATGATGGGAGTTGATTACTGTGGCTGATGTAATTAATGCTGTATCCGGAAATAAAATGTTTCAGTTGAAGCAGGGCATAAAAGAACTGCGCGAACGCCTGAAAGTTGAAGAAGACCCGGATGTAATCGCCGGTATTAAAAAAGAAATTATGGAAATGGAAACCCATTACAATATTTTGGCAGACCGTTTGAAAATGCAGGACCGCGGTATCTGATTGCCTGAAAATTTGTTTTGAAAAGCGCTTGCCGTTAAGAAAAACGGCAGGCGTTTTTTTATCCGGCAGAGATTGCCAAGCTGTAAAAAAAGTGATAAACTACTACAGAAAATATTTATTTTGAAAAGTATGCCCTTTTGATAGAATGGATTTTAAGAACAGGAGAGTTTGCAGTTGGAAAGATTGATAGTTAAAGGCGGCAATCGCCTTGTAGGCACAGTAAAAACAAGCGGCGCCAAAAATGCCGTGCTGCCTATTATTGCCGCTTCTATTCTTGGTACTTCGCCGAGCAGGCTGGATGAAATTCCTGCGCTGGAGGATGTTCGCACAATTTGCGCGGTTTTGGAATGCCTTGGCATCAAGGTTGATGCTTCCGAACCGCATACGCTGAAAATTGACAGCAGGGAAATTACCTCCTGCGAAGCGCCTTATGAGCTTGTACGTTCCATGCGCGCTTCGTTCCTTGTTATGGGGCCGCTTCTGGCACGCAAGGGTTATGCCCGCATTTCTCAGCCGGGTGGCTGCGCTATCGGCACAAGGCCGATTGATTTGCACTTAAAAGGCTTTGAAGCACTGGGCGTTAAAATTGAACAGGGGCATGGCTATATTGAAGCTTCTGCGCCTGAAGGCATGACAGGTGCCAATATTTACCTCGATTTTCCGAGTGTGGGCGCAACCGAAAATATTATGATGGCGGCAGCAATGGCAAACGGTACCACGGTTTTGGAAAACCCGGCCGAAGAACCGGAAATTGTAGACCTTGCCAACTATCTTAACCAGATGGGTGCGCGTGTGCGCGGCGCCGGTACCAACGTTATTACCATTGAAGGCGTATCTGAACTGCACGGCGTGCAGCATTCCGTTATTCCCGACCGCATTGAGGCAGGCACTTACATGATTGCGGCGGCAATGACCGGCGGCGATGTAATTATTGAAAACGTACTGCCGGAACACCAGAAACCGCTGATTGCCAAACTGCGCGAGGCCGGTGCGCTGGTGGAAGAAGATATCGACCGTATTCACGTTGTCGGCAGCGGCAAGCTGAAGGCCGTTGATATTAAAACCCTGCCGTACCCGGGCTTCCCTACGGATATGCAGGCCCAGATGATGGCTATGCTTTCCGTTGCGGAAGGACGCAGCAAAATTACCGAAACTGTTTTTGAAAACCGTTTTATGCATGTGGTTGAACTGAACCGCATGGGGGCAAATATTACCACAGAAGGGCGCAGCGCCGTTATTACCGGCCCGGCCCATTTAACAGGCTGCACCGTAAGGGCAACCGACCTGCGTGCCGGTGCGGCAATGATACTTGCGGGGCTTGTAGCCGAAGGGGCAACGGAAATCTGCGATATTTACCATATCGACCGCGGCTACGAAGAAATTGCAGCTAAACTGACCAGGCTCGGCGCGGACATTAAGCGCGTTGGCACGAAAGATTAAAAGTAGGTGAAAGTATGTTTTTTAACAGTGTAGATATAGGCATTGACCTTGGTACAGCCAATCTTCTGGTGTACATCAAGGGCAAGGGCATCGTGTTTAACGAGCCTTCCGTTGTGGCAATTAACAGAAGCAAAAATAAAATTCTTGCTGTGGGCAACGAAGCCCGCGATATGATTGGCAAAGTTCCGGAAAGCATTTCCGTTATCCGTCCGCTTAAAGAGGGCGTAATTGCCAATTATACCGTAACGCAGAAAATGCTGGAATTTGTTGTGGAACGTGTGGCCGGCAAGAGCTTTTTCAGCAAGCCGCGCATTATGGTGTGCATTCCGACTGGCATTACTTCGGTAGAAAAACGTGCGGTGCTGGAAGCTGCCATGCAGGCAGGCGCTTCCAAAACTTATTTAATAGAAGAACCCCTTGCAGCGGCGCTTGGCGCAGGGCTTGACATCAGCGTGCCTAGCGGCAGCATGGTAATTGATATCGGCGGCGGCACAACAGATATTGCCATTTTAAGCCTCGGCGGCGTGGTTGTTGATTCTTCCATCCGCGTTGGCGGCGATGCTTTTGACGAAGCGATTGTGCGCTATGTAAAAAAAGTTTACAACGTGCTGATTGGCGAACCGACGGCAGAAAAAATAAAAATGAACGTGGCTACCGTGCTTTCCAACGGCAAATGCACGGATATGGAAGTGCAGGGGCGTGACCTTATCGCAGGCAGGCCTACCACCATTAAGGTAACCTCGGCAGATGCACGCGCAGCGCTGCGCGAACCTGTTTATTCCATTATCGGCACCATCCGCGGCGTACTGGAAAAATGCCCGCCGGAGCTTTCGGCAGATATTGTCGATAAGGGCATGGTGCTTACCGGTGGCGGCGCGCTGGTTGACGGACTGGCACAGCTGTTGACTGAGGAAACCGGCATTAAAACAACGGTTGCGGAAAACCCGCTGGACTGCGTGGCTTTAGGCACCGGCAAGGCGCTCAGCGAGCTGAACAATCTGCGCCCGGGTTCTGTTGTCGGCAACGACTGATTAGTTAGGTTTTATAATACACAGCTTACGGGCTGTGTATTGTTTTTTCACGGAGGTAGGTTATGTTAAAAACTTTCGGCAGGCTGCTTGCCGCGGCGATTCTTGTTGTTATGGTTCCGCTTTCCGCAATGGCGGCGGAGGTTGAAAATTTCCGCTTCAGCAGCAGCCCCAGCAAAATACGTTTTGTTGTGGATTTGGACGGCAAGGTTGAATATGAAGAAATTAAGAACACCAAAAAACAGCTTGTGCTGGAATTTGACGCAAAAGTAGACGACGATATTGTTTCCAAGGTTAAGGACCCGATTATTAAAAAGGCCCGCTTGCAGGAAAAGGGCGATAAAACACGCCTGATTGTTGATTTAAACAGCGAAGCGCAGCACAAGGTATTTGTGCTGAAGCAGCCTGACCGGCTGGTGCTGGATATTTTCCGCATCCGCGTGGAATCAACCAGCAGCGATATGGGTAAAGGCCTGACGCATATTTACCGCCGCGAGGATATGAACGGTTTGCCGGTGGAAGTAAATATTTTGGAAATCGCCCCGAAAAACCGCTATATATTAAAACCGTTCAGCGGCGCGGTTAACAAAAACGGCCGCGGAACTTTGCTTAAGGCAGCCAAAGCCGTCGGTGCGCGTGCGGCAGTTAACGCTTCGTATTTTGATTCGGACGGCTGGATTATTGGCAACTTAAAGCTCGACGGTGAATGGCTCGGTATGGAAAGCCAGCCGCGCAGCGCACTGGTTGTTGCCGGCGGCAAACCGATGGTTATGCAGGACCTGGCTTATGAAGGTCGTGCTTTCTTCCCCAAACTGGGCACTTTTCTTGATGTAAAGGGCATTAACCGCAGCCGTATTGCCGATGATGTGGTGCTTTACACGCATTATTACGGGCCGGGCACAAAAACCAACCAGTACGGTTATGAAATACGCATTGCCGCTAACGGGCGCGTTACAGAAGTAAGCGGCGCAGGCAACATGAAACTTGATAAGGACAGCGTTGTGCTTTCGGGGCACGGCATGGCCGCGAAGGTGCTGGAGCGCGTACAGGTGGGCGACCGCGTGCGCCTGCGTGAAACGCTTGGCAATGAAACTGCGGATGAAGCGGAACTTGTTGTGGGCGCAGGGCCTTCGCTGGTAGCGGATGGCAAGGCTGACGTGCGCAGTGCGGAAGAAAACATTGCCTACGATATTGCCCGCGGGCGTGCGCCCCGTACTGCGGCAGGCGTAAAAAAAGACGGCACAGTTATTCTGCTGGTTGTGGACGGCCGCAGCAGCAGTTCTGCCGGTATGACTTTGCAGGAGCTTGCTTCATACCTTGTAAAACTAGGCGCATGGCAGGCTGTTAACTTTGACGGCGGCGGCAGCAGCGAGATGGTGCTGGACGGAAAAATTTTAAATACTCCTTCTGACGGAAGGG
>OHFM01000409.1_pt1 | contig 18255 bp, 9 predicted proteins | sample 1567511 | NCBI WGS metagenome assembly OHFM01 (sample SAMEA3879571, study PRJEB24766) | human gut metagenome | biome: human-associated habitat; feature: feces | place: USA | collected 1985/1987
GAGAATGGAGAGAGTCGTGCGCGAGAGAATGACCCTTCAGGCGCAGGAGAAGGAGGAGAACATCACTCCCCAGGCTCTCATAAATATCCGCCCCGTCATGATGGCGATAAAGGAGTTCTTCGGCTCCTCGCCGCTGTCGCAGTTCATGGATCAGATAAACCCGCTTGCCGAGCTTACTCATAAGCGCCGTCTTTCCGCCCTCGGTCCCGGCGGTCTTTCGAGAGACCGTGCAGGCTTCGAGGTTCGAGACGTTCACTATTCGCATTACGGCAGAATGTGCCCCATTGAGACTCCCGAAGGCTCCAACGTCGGACTTATCTCCTATCTTGCGACCTTTGCGCGTATAAACGAGTACGGCTTCATAGAGGCTCCGTTCAGAAAGGTTGACAAGACCACCGGCTGCGTCACAGACGAGGTCGAGTATATGACTGCCGATGTCGAGGACGATTTCATTGTCGCTCAGGCAAACGAGCCGCTCGACGAGGACGGCAGGTTCGTTCACGAGAGAGTCAACGCGAGACACAGGGACGGCTTCCTTGAGATCGACCGCATGAAGGTCGACTACATGGATGTTTCGCCCAAGATGGTCGTCTCCGTCGCAACCTCCATGATCCCGTTCCTCGAGAACGACGACGCAAACCGCGCCCTCATGGGCTCGAACATGCAGAAGCAGGCGGTTCCGCTGCTCAAGACCGAGAGCCCGATTGTCGGCACCGGTATGGAGTACAAAGCGGCTGTCGACTCCGGCGTTGTAGTGCTTGCGAAGCACTCCGGACGCGTCACAAAGGTCGACGCGGAGCAGATAGAGATACTCAGCGACGAGAACATTCTCGACCACTACGATATAATCAAGTTCATGCGCTCAAACCAGGGCACCTGCGTCAACCAGCGCCCGATAGTCACTCTCAACCAGCGCGTTGAGAAGGGTGATGTTATAGCCGACGGCCCCGCTACGGATCACGGCGAGATATCCCTCGGCAAGAACGCCCTTGTCGGCTTCATGACTTGGGAGGGCTACAACTACGAGGACGCGGTCCTCATCAACGAAAAGATGGTTCGCAACGATGTCTACACCTCGATTCACATCGAGAAGCACGAGATCGAGGCGAGAGATACAAAGCTCGGACCCGAGGAGATTACAAGGGATATCCCGAACGTCTCCGACGACCTTCTGAGCAACCTTGACGAGCGCGGCATAATCCGCGTCGGCGCCGAAGTTCATTCCGGCGATATCCTTGTCGGTAAGGTAACGCCCAAGGGCGAGACCGAGCTGACTGCCGAGGAGAGACTTCTCCGCGCGATATTCGGCGAGAAGGCCAAGGAGGTCAGAGACACCTCCCTCAAGGTCTCCCACGGCGAATACGGCATTGTCGTCAAGGTCGAAGAGTTCACCCGCGAGAACAGCGATGAGCTCGCACCCGGCGTAAACAAGGTTGTCCGCTGCTATATCGCCCAGAAGCGTAAGCTCTCCGTCGGCGATAAGATGGCAGGCCGCCACGGCAACAAGGGTGTTGTTTCAAGAATACTTTCTCAGGAGGATATGCCCTTCCTTCCGGACGGCACGCCGCTCGATATCGTGCTCAACCCCCTGGGCGTTCCCTCCCGAATGAATATCGGTCAGGTGCTCGAGGTGCATCTCGGCTTTGCCGCGAAGCATCTGGGCTACAAGGTGGAGACCCCCGTCTTTGACGGCGCACACGAGGAGGATATCCGCGAAGCGCTCAAGCAGGCGGGACTCAGAGAAGACGGCAAGACGGTGCTTTACGACGGACGCACCGGCAGACAGTTTGACAATCCCGTCACCGTCGGCGTCATGTATTACCTCAAACTGTTCCACCTTGTTGACGATAAGATTCACGCACGTTCCACCGGCCCGTACTCGCTCGTTACGCAGCAGCCCCTCGGCGGTAAAGCCCAGTTCGGCGGCCAGCGTTTCGGTGAGATGGAAGTTTGGGCTCTCGAGGCTTACGGCGCTGCCTACACCCTCCAGGAGATTTTGACCGTCAAGTCCGACGATGTCGTCGGCCGTGTCAAGACCTACGAGGCGATAGTCAAGGGCAACAACGTTCCCAAGCCCGGTATTCCCGAGTCGTTCAAGGTTCTTGTCAAAGAGCTTCAGTCCCTCTGCCTCGATGTCAGCGTTCTTGACGCGGACGGCGAGGAGATAGACCTCAAGCAGACCGACGAGGAGCTCGGCTTTGCGCCTTCCGACGATAAGGCGTTCTCCTCCGCTAACGACGCAGGCACTGCGGAGGGCTTCGGCACAGAAAACGAAGAGGGCGATATCTTCAATGTCGATACCGACGAGGACGACGATGACGATGCCGACTTCGCAGACGACTCCGAGGACGAAGACGATTACTTTGACGGCGACATTTTCTCCGACAGCGAAGGCGAGCTTGACGACTACGACGACTGAGAACAGTCACCTTAAAAATATATTTTATAAAGGGGCAGTCAACGGATGGAAAACAATACCTTTGAATCCATAAAAATAGGTCTTGCGTCTCCCGAGAAGATCAGAAGCTGGTCTTACGGCGAGGTCAAGAAGCCCGAAACCATCAACTACCGCACACTCAAGCCCGAAAAGGACGGACTGTTCTGCGAAAGGATATTCGGACCCCAGAAGGACTGGGAGTGCCACTGCGGTAAATATAAAAGAATCCGTTACAAGGGCAAGATATGCGAACGCTGCGGAGTCGAGATAACCCGCTCCAAGGTTCGCCGCGAGAGAATGGGTCACATAGAGCTTGCGGCTCCCGTCTCCCATATCTGGTATTTCAAGGGAATACCCTCAAGGATGGGTCTTATCCTCGATATATCTCCGCGCAACCTCGAAAAGGTTCTCTACTTTGCCATGCATATCGTCATCGATCCCGGCACAACGGACCTTAAAAAGTATCAGGTTCTCGACGAGAAGGATTACGACGAGTATCGCCTGATGTATGAGGACGATTTCAGAGCGGGCATGGGCGCCGAGGCTATCAAGGAGCTCCTTGCCGAAATCGACCTCGATCAGCTCTCCGCGCAGCTGCGCGAGGAGATAGAGAACGCAAGCGGTCAGAAGAAGGCCAAGGCTCTCAAGCGCCTTGAGGTTGTCGAGGCGTTCAGACAGAGCGGCAACAGACCCGAGTGGATGATTCTCGACGTGCTCCCGGTTATTCCGCCGGAGCTTCGTCCCATGGTTCAGCTCGAGGGCGGCCGCTTCGCAACGAGCGACCTCAACGATCTTTACCGCCGCGTTATCAACAGAAACAACCGTCTGCGCAAGCTCCTTGAGCTCGGCGCACCCGAGATAATAGTCCGCAACGAGAAGCGTATGCTTCAGGAAGCCGTTGACGCTCTTATCGACAACGGCCGCCGCGGCAGACCCGTAACCGGTCCGAACAACAGAGCGCTCAAGTCGCTCTCCGATATGCTTAAAGGTAAGCAGGGACGCTTCAGACAGAACCTGCTCGGTAAGCGTGTCGACTATTCCGGCCGTTCGGTTATCGTCGTCGGTCCCGAGCTGAAGATTTATCAGTGCGGTCTGCCGACCGAGATGGCTCTTGAGCTGTTCAAGCCCTTCGTTATGAAGAGACTTGTCCAGACGGGCAAGGCGAACAACGTCAAGTCCGCAAGAAAGATGGTCGAGCGTCAGAATCCCGTAGTTTGGGACGCACTCGAAGTGGTTATCAAGGATCACCCCGTGCTTCTCAACCGCGCGCCCACGCTTCACAGACTCGGTATCCAGGCTTTCGAGCCCATACTTGTCGAGGGCAGAGCCATTAAGCTTCATCCCCTCGTTTGTACCGCGTTCAACGCCGACTTCGACGGCGACCAGATGGCGGTTCACGTTCCGCTTTCCGCAGAGGCTCAGGCCGAGGCGCGCTTCCTTATGCTCGCCGCCAACAACCTCTTGAAGCCCTCCGACGGACGCCCCGTCACCGTTCCCACGCAGGATATGGTTCTCGGCTCCTACTACCTCACCCTTGAAAAGCCCGGCGAGCCCGGCGAGGGCAAGGTGTTCAGAGATGTCGACGAGGCCACCATGGCTTATGAGGACGGCACAATCGGACTCCATGCGAGAATCAAAATCCGCATGACCAAGGAGATTGACGGCAAGCCCGTCAGAAAGATAGTCTCCACCACCATGGGACGCGTTATCTTCAACGGGCCTATCCCGCAGGATCTCGGCTTTGTTGACAGAAACGACCCGGAGAACGACTTCAAGCTTGAGGTCGATTTCCTCGTCAATAAAAAGAAGCTCGGCGAAATTATCGACAGGTGCATAAAGATTCACGGCACCTCGATAGCTGCCGAAATGCTTGATAAAATCAAGGCTCAGGGCTATAAATATTCGACCCGAAGCGGTATCACCGTCGCCGTCTGCGACGCCACCATACCGCCGCGCAAGGGCGAGCTCATCGCCGACGCCGAGAAAGATGTCGCCGAGATCATGGATAACTATGAGAACGGTCTTCTCTCCGACGAGGAGCGCACGAATATGGTCATAGAGACTTGGGAGGACTGCACAAAGAGAGTTGCCGCAGAGCTCAAGGCGAACTTTGACCCCTATAACCCGATCAACATGATGCTTGACTCCGGTGCCCGAGGCAACGACAGCCAGTTGCGTCAGCTTGCCGGTATGCGCGGACTTATCGCAAATACGGCAGGTAAGACGATAGAGATTCCCATCAGAGCCAACTACCGTGAAGGTCTTAATATACTCGAATACTTCATCTCGTCACGCGGTGCGCGTAAAGGTCTTGCCGATACCGCACTTCGTACCGCGGACTCCGGTTACCTCACCAGAAGACTTGTCGATGTCTCCCAGGATGTTATCATCCGCGAGGAGGACTGCGGCTGCACAGAGGGCTCGGATGTCTACGATATCTTCGACGGAAAGCGCCGCATAGTCAGCCTCACAGAGCGTCTTACCGGCCGCTATCTGCTCAACGACTTTGTCGATGAGGAGACGGGCGAACTTATCATGAGCAAGGATAAGATGATGAGCGAGGACGACGCAAAGCGCGTTGCCGACAAGGTATACGAGTACCACGACAAGAAGGTAGCCGCGGGCGAAGAGCCCGAGGGCAGCCTTGCAAAGATAAAGATTCGTTCGCTGCTCTCCTGCCAGTCCGAGCACGGCGTGTGCATCAAGTGCTACGGCGCCAACCTTGCGACGGGCGAGCCTGTTACGGTCGGCGAAGCAGTCGGTATTATTGCGGCTCAGTCCATAGGCGAACCCGGTACACAGCTGACGATGAGAACGTTCCACACCGGCGGTGCGAAGGATCAGTCCGATATCACGGAAGGTCTTCCCAGAGTCGAGGAGCTGTTCGAGGCGAGAAAGCCCAAGAGCCTCGCTCTTATCAGTGAGATTTCCGGTACCGTCTCCGAGCGCGAGATAAAGAAGGTCAGGAACATCATCGTCACCGACCCCGAGACTCTCGAGGAGAAGGCATATCCCATCCACTACGGTATGCGCGTCAAGGTTGAGCCCGGCGATCACATCAACAAGGGTGACACCATCACCGAGGGTGCTCTCAACCCGCACGATATTCTCGCAGTTCTCGGCGTCGAGGCCGTTCACGATTACCTCATCCGCGAGGTTCAGAGAACCTACCGTATGCAGGGTGTTGACGTCAACGATAAGCACATTGAGGTCATCGTCCGTCAGATGATGAAGAAGGTCAAGATAACCGATCCCGGTGCCACCTCCTTCCTGCCCGGCGCCGTTGTTGACAAGCTCGAGTTCAAGGCGGAAAACGCACGCGTTGCCGCCAAGGCCGAGGCAACAGGCGAGGAGCTCGCAGAGGCTCAGTGTATGCCCGTGCTTATGGGTATCACAAAGGCCTCCCTCGCAACCGAGTCCTTCCTCTCGGCAGCGTCCTTCCAGGAGACCACAAGAGTCCTCACCGACGCCGCCATCAAGGGCAAGAGCGATCCGCTGCTCGGCCTCAAGGAGAATGTCATTATCGGCAAGCTCCTGCCGTCGGGTACCGGCATGAAGTGCTACAGCGATGTTCAGGTGCTTCCCACCACGGGCATCTTCAGCGATCTTGCCGAGAAGCTCGAAGAGGCGGAGAACAGAGAAGAAGCAGAATAATAAGCAATCACGAGCCGGAGTTTGCCGCTTTTGCGGCGGACTCCGGCAGCGGTGACTCTGTGCACTGCGTTTATTGGACAAAAATCATATATAATTCACCGATAAACGCCCAATATTTTGTCATTTGACGAACCGAAAAGGTTGACAAATAAGGCGCTCGGAGTTATAATTTTTAATTGTGATGTCTTGTGCTTTGGGGCAATTATGCCCCCGAGCGCGGATTTCATATATAAATTTCAGAAAGGAGATGTACTGCTTGCCAACGTTTAATCAGCTTGTGAGAAACGGAAGAGAAACTCTTGATAAGAAACCCAAAGCCCCCGCGCTTTTGAAGGGTCTCAACTCCAAGAAGAACATCATGACCGACACTGCTTCTCCGCAGAAGCGCGGTGTTTGCACAGCGGTTAAGACCACCACCCCCAAGAAGCCCAACTCGGCACTGAGAAAGATCGCCAGAGTTCGTCTTTCCAACGGTATAGAGGTTTCTGCCTATATCCCGGGCGTCGGTCATAACCTCCAGGAGCACTCGGTTGTTCTCATCCGCGGCGGCCGTGTTAAGGACCTTCCCGGTGTACGTTACCATATTGTACGCGGAACGCTCGATACACAGGGCGTCAACGGCAGAATGCAGGCCCGTTCAAAGTACGGCGCCAAGCGTCCGAAGGCTGCCAAAAAGTAATTCCGCGCAGTGCGGAAAGCTTAAGAGACAGAATCTTCTTGCAGGTGATTACTCCAATGCGAGAGTGCATTGAAACATATGCCTCCCATTGACACCACGAGAGTTTTGTCACTCGAGTACCTATGATATCATTACTATGAAGGAGGGAAGCGAAGTGCCAAGAAGAGGCAAGATAGCAAAACGTGACGTTTTGCCCGATCCGCTTTACAACTCAAAGCTCGTAACACGCCTTATCAACAACGTCATGATAGACGGTAAGAAGGGCGTCGCTCAGAAGATCGTTTACGAGGCTTTCGACATTATCCGTGAGAAGACCGGCAAGGAACCGCTTGAGGTTTTTGAGGCTGCCATGGAGAATGTTATGCCCGTTCTCGAAGTCAAAGCTCGTCGAGTCGGCGGTGCAACCTACCAGGTTCCCATGGAGGTTCGTCCGGAGAGAAGACAGACCCTCGGTCTGCGCTGGATAACCCTTTATTCCCGTCAGCGTTCCGAGAGAACGATGAAGGAGAGACTCGCAAACGAGATTATCGATGCCGTCAACTCGACCGGTTCGGCATTCAAGAAGCGCGAGGATACCCACAAGATGGCAGAGGCCAACAAGGCGTTTGCACATTTCAGATGGTAATCTGCGCTTAACCGCGATTTTAATTCTACTTTTATTCGGAGGTTGTTATGCCAAGACAGGTTTCTCTTGAAATGACCAGAAACATTGGTATTATGGCGCATATTGACGCCGGAAAAACAACAACAACTGAGCGTATCCTGTTCTATACGGGAAAAACTCATAAAATAGGCGAGACTCACGATGGTGCCGCGACAATGGACTGGATGGAGCAGGAGCAGGAGAGAGGTATAACAATCACCTCCGCTGCGACTACCTGCTTCTGGAAGAACCACCGAATCAACATCATCGACACTCCCGGCCACGTGGACTTCACCGTTGAGGTTGAGCGTTCTCTGCGTGTTCTGGACGGTTCGGTTACCGTTCTTTGCGCAAAGGGCGGCGTTGAGCCTCAGTCCGAAACTGTCTGGAGACAGGCGGACAAGTACCAGGTTCCGAGAATGGTCTATGTCAATAAGATGGACATTATGGGAGCTGATTTCTATAATGTTATCGACATGATGAAGGAGCGCCTGAAGTGTAACGCAGTTCCGATCCAGCTCCCCATAGGTGCTGAAGCAGACTTCAAGGGAATTGTCGACCTTGTTCAGATGCAGGCTGATGTCTACTATGACGACAAGGGTCTCGACGTAAGAGTCGAGGAGATTCCCGAGAACATGAAGGAACTTGCTCAGAAGTACCACGATGAGCTCGTTGAGCACGTCGCCGAACAGGATGACGAGCTGCTCGAGAAATATCTCGGCGGTGAGGAGCTCACAATTGATGAGATAAAGACCTGCATCCGCAAGTCTACTATCGCAAACAGGATGGTTCCCGTATGCTGCGGTACTTCTTACCGCAACAAGGGTGTTCAGCAGCTGCTTGACGCTATTGTTGATTATATGCCCGCTCCGACGGATGTCCCGTCGATAAAGGGCACGAACCCCGAGACCGGTGAAGAGGAGTTCCGTCATTCTTCGGATTCCGAGCCGTTCGCAGCTCTTGCTTTCAAGATCGCGACCGATCCCTTCGTCGGTAAGCTCTGCTTCTTCAGAGTTTATTCGGGCACAGTCACCACCGGCAGCACTGTTTACAATGCTACCAAGGACTGCAACGAGCGCCTGGGAAGAATCCTGCAGATGCACTCCAACCACAGAAAGGATATCGACTGCGTCTATGCCGGAGATATCGCTGCGACTATAGGTCTTAAGAACACCACTACCGGCGACACGCTCTGCGACGCCAAGGCTCCCATCATCCTTGAGTCCATGGAGTTCCCCGATCCCGTTATCAGGGTCGCTATCGAGCCCAAAACCAAGGCCGGCCAGGAGAAGATGGCTATCGCGCTTGCAAAGCTCGCCGAAGAGGATCCGACCTTCAAGTGCTACACTGATGAAGAGACGGGTCAGACCATCATCGCCGGCATGGGCGAGCTTCACCTTGAAATAATCGTTGACAGACTTCTTCGTGAGTTCAAGGTCGAGGCCAATGTCGGTAAACCCCAGGTCGCATACCGTGAGACTATCACCAAACCCGCAGAGAGCGATACCAAGTATTCGCGTCAGTCGGGCGGCCGCGGACAGTACGGTCACGTCAAGATCCGCATCGAGCCCAACCCCGAGAAGGGCTACGAGTTCGTCAACGAGGTCGTCGGCGGAGCTATCCCGAAGGAGTATATCGGACCCGCAGAGGCCGGTATCAAGGGCGCAATGCAGTCGGGCGTTCTCGCAGGCTTCAACGTTGTCGATGTCAAAGTCACTCTTTATGACGGATCTTATCACGAGGTCGACTCCTCCGAAATGGCGTTCAAGATCGCCGGTTCCATGGCGTTCAAGGATGCGATGAAGAAGGCAGCTCCCGTGCTCATGGAGCCCATCATGAAGGTCGCCATTATTGTCCCCGAGGACTATATGGGCGATGTTATCGGCGATGTCAACTCCCGCCGCGGACAGATCGAAGGCACCGAGATGCGTACGGGCGCAGTGCAGATCAATGCATTCATCCCGCTGTCGAACATGTTCGGCTACGCTACCACCCTTCGTTCCAAGACGCAGGGACGCGGTCAGTATGTCATGGAGCCCAGCCACTATGCAGAGGTTCCGAAGTCCATTGCCGAGACTGTCATCAAGGACAAGTAATTTTTAAAAAGCACTTGAATTTTCAGGTGTAAATTGATAGAATAGTTTTATGCAGATGCATAGACAATTATTTAACCAATTAAAGGGAGGAAATTCCAAATGGCAAAAGCTAAATTCGAAAGAACTAAGCCCCATGTAAACATTGGTACCATTGGTCACGTCGACCATGGTAAGACCACTCTTACCGCTGCTATCACCAAGACTCTCGCTATGAAGGGCGAGGCCGAGTTTGTTGATTACGCTAACATCGATAAGGCTCCCGAGGAGAGAGAGCGCGGTATCACAATCAACACCGCTCACGTTGAGTATGAGACTGCTACCCGTCACTATGCTCATGTTGACTGCCCCGGCCATGCTGACTATATCAAGAACATGATCACCGGTGCTGCTCAGATGGACGGCGCTATCCTTGTTATAGCTGCTACCGACGGCCCCATGGCTCAGACCAAGGAGCACCTTCTTCTTGCCCGCCAGGTTGGCGTGCCCTATATCATCGTCTTCATGAACAAGGTTGACCAGGTCGACGATCCCGAGCTCCTTGAGCTTGTCGAGATGGAGATCCGCGATACTCTTAACGAGTATGGCTTCCCCGGCGATGACACCCCGATCATCAAGGGTTCTGCTCTTAAGGCTCTTGAGTACAGCGGCAACGATCCCGACGCCCCCGAGCTTGCTTGCATCTGGGAGCTCATGAACGCTGTTGACACTTATATCCCCACTCCCGACCGTAAGGCTGACCTGCCTTTCCTTATGCCTGTTGAGGATGTCTTCACCATCACCGGCCGCGGCACCGTTGCCACCGGTAGAGTTGAGCGTGGACAGCTGAGAACCGGCGACGAGCTTGAGATCGTTGGTCTTAAGGAAGAGAAGGGCAAGACCGTCTGCACCGGAATCGAGATGTTCCGCAAGACCCTCGATTACGCTGAGGCCGGCGACAACATCGGCGCTCTTCTTCGCGGTGTTCAGAGAAATGAGATCGAGCGTGGACAGGTTCTTTCCAAGCCCGGCACCATTCATCCCCACACCAAGTTTGTCGGCCAGGTTTACGTCCTTACTAAGGACGAGGGCGGCCGTCACACTCCGTTCTTCAACAACTATCGTCCCCAGTTCTACTTCAGAACTACTGACGTTACCGGTATCATCTCCCTTCCCGAGGGCGTAGAGATGTGCATGCCCGGCGACAACATTGACATGTCTGTCGAGCTTATCGCTCCCATCGCTATCGAAGAGGGTCTCCGCTTCGCTATCCGTGAAGGCGGCCGTACCGTCGGCTCGGGCGTTGTTATCAAGATCAACGAGTAATTAATGCCCTTTTGATCCCGTAGGTTTTCCTGCGGGATCTTTTTTATGCCGATTTATCTGTTTTTAATAATCAATATCCAAAAAGTACGGGCGTTTTTATTGATTTATCTCGGCGGGTATGATAAAATTAATTGAAAATTTTATCACAGGAGTGAAGTAAATGGGAAAGTTAAACAATATCGACAAGGCCGCAGCGGGTAAAGGCTCCGGCATCAACACACTCTGGCAGTTTGTCAAGTTCATCGTCGTCAGCCTCGGCGCCTGCATCGTTCAGGTTGCATCTCTCGCGATTCTTTACAACATCCCCGCGATCAAGGCGCTCAGCACGCAGGCATTCCACTGGTTCGTCTTTGACTATCCGGTCATCGAGGGTCAGCGCTGCGGACTTGCGCTCTTCATTGCATTCAACGTTTCGAACCTTCTGGCGCAGATAGTTGCATTCTTCATCAACAAGGAAAAGACTTTCAACTCGGGCTCCAACACCGCTATTACTCTGCCCATATACATAATCTTCACCCTTGCTCTCGTTTGCTTCTCTGCGTGGTTCAACCCCGTGGTTTTCGAGTTCTGCACCTCGAAGTTCCATCTGAACAGCGGTCTTTCGCTCACTATAGCTACCGCTGTCTGCTCAGCTCTCCAGTTCTTCCTCTATTTCCCCGTGGATAAGATTCTTTTCCACAAGAAAAAGGAAGACAAGAAAGCAAAATAATCAAAAAATAAAAAGGGTCGGCGCAGATGTGCCGATCCTTTCGCCTTGTTAAATTACGCACCCTCCGCGCTTTTACGGAGGGTGCTGTATTTTATTTTCAGCTTCTCAGCCACTCAAGAGCCGCTTCAAGAGGGGAGTCGGTGGCGACATCCGGCTCGATAGAAGTCTCTTTGAATATCTCGCCCGTGCGCGCCTTGTCAAACGCGACGGTCAGGTAAAGCTGCGCGCCGTCATACATGTTGTAGAGCATATTGACGCTCGTGTATCCGGCGGTTGGAGCGCCGAAAGTCCTTGTGTTTTCGAGTCCTCTGAAGCAGAGCGTCAAAGCTTCGCCTGAGCTCGCAGTCATGTCGTCGGTAAGTATCGCAACGGGGACCTTCAGCTTTTCGTCGGGGTAGAGGCTCTTGCCGCCCGTGCCCGCATTGCTGACAACGCCGTTTTTGAGCGTGACCGGGATATCGTAGCTGCGGTAGTGGTAGTACATCAGCTCGCCGTCGGGCAGGAGCGATGAAACAGCCGTTGCCATCGGCCCCATGTCGCCGCCGGTGTTGCCGCGCAGGTCGAGCACAACCCCATTTATTTTATCGCGGTTTTCGTGGATAAAATCCTCGGCGACCTTTGCATATTTCCGTCCGGCTTCGGCAGTGCCGAGAAAATCGGGCAGCTTTATTACCGCGATATCGCCGTTTAGCGATACAGTGGGCAGAACCTCGTCATAGCTCTCGGTTGTGTCCTGCGATTCCGATTTAGTCATTAGCATCGAGTGCTTGCCGCCGCCGACCGAAAGAGCCTTTTTAATCGCGGGGTATGTGTCCTCATAGCTCTCGGCGTTTTCTATCATCTTGAGACATTCTTCGTAAGTGCTTTTCCACTCGTCGCTTCCCGAATATATCCCGTTTTTGCCTATGGTTGCAAGAGCGTCCTTGCCGTAGTCCTCGGCCGACGGCGGGACGAGATACAGGCCGAAGTCAGGCCCGTATTTCGCAAAAACGGTAAGCGCTGCCGCGATAATCAGCGCGAGCGGTATGCATATTCCGAGCGCAATGCGCAGCTTTCTGCTTTTTCTTTTATTGCTTTTCATTTATATCCCTCCGGTCGATTGTATTATATCAAACGGCGGCCGGTTTCTCAATAATAAAGTCTTACATTACGCCCCGAGCCTCTTACATTTTTGTAAGCTCTGATTGCGAAAAAAGTTGAAAAAGTGAGCTTTGGGTATTTACAACGCGGTGACAATGTGATATAGTATTCACAGCAAAAAATCTTTAAGAGCGGTACAGAGATGCCGACAAGATGGTCATATTCAGTGCGGATAGGGAATATCCGCGTGTTTTTGTGCGATTTTGTCGGTGAGACAGAGTCGTATTTTTTATGCCCCGGGGGTGAGAAGATGGAGTTCAAGGCCTATATCATGGACAGCGCTGCGGTCAACCGTGCCCTCGCGCGGATATCGCACGAGATAATCGAGCGCAACGGCGACGCGGATGAGATATGCCTTGTCGGCATAATGCGCAGAGGCGCTCCGCTTGCCGATATCCTCGCCTCAAGAATAGAGAGCCTCGGCGTAAAAACGCAGAAGGGCTACCTTGATATCACGCTCTACAGGGACGATTTGAGCGAGAGCTCGAACCAGCCCAAGGTGAACTCCGGCAAGCTTGACTTCTCCGTTGAGGGAAAGACGGTCGTTATGGTTGACGATGTGCTCTATACCGGCAGAACGGCGAGAGCCGCCATGGACGCGATAATCTCCCTCGGCCGCCCCGCAAAGATACAGTTTGCAACGCTCGTCGACAGGGGACACAGGGAGCTTCCCATAGTCGCCGACTATGTGGGCAAGAATGTTCCGACCTCGCGCAGTGAGGTTGTCGTCGTGAAGATTCCGCCGTTCGACGATGAGACAAGCGTCTCGATATACGGCAAATAAGACTTTGACGCAGAAGCGGCTCGCCGTGACTGTGTTGAGTATAGACAGGCAAAATTTGAGGAGGTCAAAAGTATGAAATTGATTTACGGTATCAAAGACAAGCCGAAGTTCGGCAAGCTTATCGTCTTTGCGTTCCAGCAGCTGCTTGCAATTATGGCGGCTACCATCGCGGTTCCCATGATAACCTCGGGTGTATATGACTGCGGCAATGTGCAGATGAGCACAGTCGCAGCGCTCTTCGGAGCTGGCGCGGGCACCCTTATATATGTTCTCTTCACGAAGGCCAAGAGCCCCGTTTTCCTCGGCTCCTCTTTCGCTTTCCTCGGCTCAATGGCAGCCGCTTTCGCGGGCGCAACAACCGTCGCACTCGGCTATCTCGGTCTGATCCTCGGCGCTGTTTTTGCGGGTCTCGTCTATGTCGTCCTCGCAATAGCGGTTAAAATCTCCGGCGTCAACTGGATAAACAGGCTCATGCCTGCCGCCGTTATCGGACCCACAGTCGCAATTATAGGACTTTCGCTCGCCGGCAACGCTATCGGCGACCTGCAGAAGGGCTCCTACACAGTGGGCGGCGAGCCTACGGCAAGCGTCTATGTCGCCATTGCCTGCGGACTTGTCACTCTCTTTGTGACCATGTTCTGCTCCGTCTTCGGCAAGAAGATGGTTAAGCTCATCCCGTTCATCATCGGTATCGTCACCGGCTATGCGGTTGCGGCAATCTTTACAGTTGTCGGTGTAGCTACAAACAACGACGCCCTTAAAGTTATCGACTTCAGCGGCTTCAGCGCACTCGTTGCGGACGGCGTGGGAGTCAAGACCTTCTTTGCAGTGCCCGATTTCACCTTCTTTGAGGCATTCGGCGCCTTCGGCGAGCTCAGCGGCTCTTATATAGCGGCTGTTGCGGTGGCTTATGTCCCCGTTGCATTCGTTGTTTTCGCGGAGCACATAGCCGACCACAAGAACATCTCCTCCATCGTTGAAAAAGATCTCCTCGTTGATCCCGGCCTCCACAGAACCCTGCTCGGCGACGGTATCGGCTCGATGGTCGGCGCATTCTTCGGCGGCGCACCGAACACCACCTACGGCGAGTCGATAGCCTGCGTGGCTATCTCCGGCAACGCCTCCGTTGCAACTATCGTTTGCACCGCAGTGCTTGCAATAATCATCGCTTTCCTTTCACCCTTTGCAACCTTCCTTGCATCGATTCCCTCCTGCGTCATGGGCGGCGTGTGCATCTCGCTCTACGGCTTCATCGCCGTCAGCGGTCTGAAGATGATTCAGAAGATAGACCTTGAGGATAACAAAAACCTCTTTGTTGTCTCCGTCATTCTCATCGCCGGCATCGGCGGCCTGACCGTCTCCTTCGGCAAGGTCACGATAACCTCCATCGCCTGCGCACTTCTTCTCGGAATCTTCACGAACATTGTACTCGGCAATACCAAGAAGAAGAACAACAAAGAGGAAGTCAAAAAAGCCGAATAAGGGACTGCCGCATTCGGCGCAGAGCAAAGAGCAAAATAACAGAGCCGCGGTTCGCAGAAAAACGTGAACCGTGGCTTTTGCTCTTTTAAGCGTTTTTTTACCCGCTCGCAGTACCCTTGTACAGCTTCGGGGTAAAGAAAACGCTTTCTGCATCCGAATCCGACAGTCCCATTTTAAAAGGTTTCGGACTGCCGCATTCGGCGCGGAGCAAAGAGCAAAATAACAGAGCCGCGGTTCACAGAAAAACGTGAACCGTGGCTTTTGCTATTATGCAGGGGTCGGCGACTCGACGACCCGCTGCCGCCGTCGGCGGCACAGCCACGCCAACATGGGAGACTTGCTGCGAATTTTATTTTTACCTTTTTTCTCGATTCGCCGTTCGTCAAATTGTACAGCTTTAGGGGCTTATTTTTGTGACAACAGACAGGCTTTTTTGTGGTATAATTATACAATACAAAAGGGGTTAAAAATTTTTTGGGGAGGAATATATGCTTTATAAAAAGAATTATATGAGTACCCTGTCCGATGAACTGTTTCGCTCTCCGACGAGCGAATACCGCGCCGCGCCGTTTTGGGCGTGGAACTGCAAGCTCGAGGAAAAAGAGCTTCTGCGGCAGATAGACGTGTTTCACCGTATGGGCTTCGGCGGCTTTCATATGCACGTCAGAACGGGCATGGATACGGAATATCTGAGCGATGAGTTTATGCAGCTCATCCGCGCCTGCACCGACAAGGCAAAGGGCGAAAAGATGCTCGCGTGGCTTTATGACGAGGACAGATGGCCCTCGGGCGCGGCGGGCGGCATAGTCACAAAGGATAAGCGCTTCCGCTCCCGCCACCTGCTTTTTACCGTCAACCCGTATAACGGTACTGCCGGTTTTACCGACGACTCGACGTCGCGCGGCGTGCGCTCTGAGGACGGAAAACTGCTCGCGTGCTATGACATAGTGCTCGACGCAGACGGATATTTAAAGAGCGGCAAGCGTATCGGCGAGAGGGACTCCGCCGAGGGCACGAAGTGGTACGCCTATCTCGAGATAAGCGGCGCGAATCCGTGGTATAACGGTCAGGCGTATCTCAACACGCTCGATAAAAATGCGGTCGAGCGCTTTGTTGAGGTCACCCACGAGCGGTATAAAGAGGTTGTCGGCGACGAGTTCGACGAGACCGTCCCCGCGATATTCACAGACGAGCCGCAGTTTACGCACAAATCGCTGATGAACAATTCGACCGACACGGACGACCTTATCATGCCGTGGACGGACGATTTCGCAAAGACATATTTTGACACATATTCTCAGGATATTTTGGATTTTCTGCCCGAGATATTCTGGGATCTGCCGGGCGGGAAAGCCTCCGTTGCCCGATATCGCTATCACGACCATATCGCCGAGAGATTTTCCTCGGCCTTTGCCGACACTGTCGGTGGCTGGTGCCGCAAAAACGGCATCGCGCTGACGGGTCATATGATGGATGAGCCCACGCTCGAGAGTCAGACGGGCGCCTTGGGCGAGGCGATGCGCTCCTACCGCTCGTTCGACTTGCCCGGCATAGATATGCTCTGCTCGTGGAAAGAGTACACTACCGCGAAGCAGGCGCAGTCCGCCGCGCATCAGTTCGGCTATGAGGGCGTGCTCTCCGAGCTCTACGGAGTCACCGACTGGGATTTCGATTTCAGAGAGCATAAGCTAAACGGCGATTGGCAGGCGGCTTTGGGCGTTACGGTGCGCGTGCCGCACCTGTCGTGGGTCTCCATGGCAGGCGAGGCGAAGCGAGACTATCCCGCCTCGATAAACTATCAGTCCCCGTGGTACAAAAAATATTCCTGCGTTGAAAATCACTTCGCGCGAGTCAACACGGCGATGACCCGCGGCGTGCCGATTGTAAAGGTCGGCGTTATCCACCCGGTAGAGAGCTTCTGGCTCCACTGGGGACCCAACGACAAATCGGGACTCATCCGCGAAGAGCTTGACAAAAATTTCCAGGATCTGACAAAGTGGCTGCTGTTCGGCAGCATAGATTTCGATTTTATCAGCGAGTCGCTGCTGCCCGGGCTTTGCCCGCATGCGGACGCGCCGCTGAGAGTCGGCGAGATGAAGTACGACGTGATAGTCGTACCAGGGTGCGAGACGCTCCGCTCGTCAACGCTCGACAGGCTCGAAAAATTCCGCGAGGACGGCGGCAGGGTAATATTCCTCGGCGAAGCTCCGACGCTCGAAAACGCGCAGCCGTCCGACAGGGGCGCAAGGCTCTTTGCGAGCAGCGAGAACATACCCTATCAGCGTGCGTCGCTTCTGACGGCGCTCGATTCCGAACGCTCCGTCTGCATCCGTGACGAGGACGGCTATCTCTCCGACGGGCTTATTTATCAGCTGCGCGAGGACACGGACAGCCTGTGGCTCTTTGTCGCGCACGGAGTCGAGCCGTACGACTGCAATATAACAAATCATGACGACATAAAAATAACCGTAAAGGGCGAATATTCGCCCGTGATGTACGACACCTTGAGCGGCGAGCTGAAGCCCGCGCAATTCGATTATCTCAACGGCGACACCGTGATAAGCGCGAGGCTCTTTGACTTTGACAGCCTGCTGTTAAGGCTCTATAACGGCCGCTCCGAGAGGCAGTATGCCGAGCCGAAGAAGCTTGAGGATAAAGAAATCCTTGTCCCCTATGAGACTGAATACGAGCTCGACGAGCCGAATGTCATGCTCCTTGATATGGCTCGATTCGCGCTTGACGGCGACGAGCTGAGCGAGCATGAGGAGGAGCTTCTCAGAGCCGATAACATCTGCCGCGAAAAGCTCGGCTTCCCGCTTCGAAGCGGCGCGGTGATGCAGCCGTGGGTCATACATGAGCCTGTGCCCGAGCATAAGGTGAGGCTCCGCTTTAAGATAGACAGCGCTCTCGCGTTTGACGGCGTATCGCTCGCCCTTGAGGACGCTGAGAAAGCGGAGATTACGCTGAACGGTCGGGCGGTTGACAACACCGTTATCGGCTACTATGTTGACAGAGCTGTAAAAACGGTCGCCCTGCCGAGAATAGAGCAGGGGGAAAATATTCTCGAAATCGTCCTCCCGTTCGGCAAGCGCACGAATGTCGAATGGTGCTATCTGCTCGGCGACTTCGGAGTTGAGGTGCGCGGCAGGCTCAAAAAGCTTATAAAGCGCCCGGATAAGCTCGCATTCGGCAGCATAGTCAATCAGGGCTTGCCGTTCTACGGCGGCTGCGTGACCTACCGCTTCGGCGTCGACTGCCCCGGCGGGGATATCCGCCTCACCATCCCGCACTACGACGGAGCGCTGACGGAGATATTCGTTGACGGCGCT
>OHFM01000411.1_pt1 | contig 18183 bp, 16 predicted proteins | sample 1567511 | NCBI WGS metagenome assembly OHFM01 (sample SAMEA3879571, study PRJEB24766) | human gut metagenome | biome: human-associated habitat; feature: feces | place: USA | collected 1985/1987
CGAGCCAGTGGGACAGCCCCTGGGACCATATCAACCTGCTGCGTCCCTGCGGCGGCGCCCAGCATACGGACAAAGAGTCCAATCCGAACGTTATTGTAGAACTGAAAAACGGCGTGAATCTGGCCGGGCTGGTAGTCACCAAGCGCGACGGCAATGAAAACCGGATGAAGAAAATGGAGGTCTCCACGTCCACGGACGGAGCCACCTGGTTCCCCCTGGCCGCCACGGAAAACATGCCCAAGGAATGGGTCATCACCGCTCCGGAAGGCACCAAAGCCAAGTGGATCAAGGTGGAAGCCAAAAACGCACAGCCGGAATTCATGCACCTGCGCCATATCCTCGTTTACGAAAAATAAATTCTCCATTAACGCCATGCTTCATCACTTCAATCCCGTTTCCGGCCTGCTGGCCGCAGCCCTCTTCCTGTCCGCCCCCGTCCAGGCGGCTCTCCCCGCTTACAGCGCCGTGAAAGACGAGGCGAAAACCGTCAATAAATACATGATCGTCGTATGGGCCGGCACGGACTGGTCCCCAAAATCACGTGAAATCACCCGCGCTGTGGAACATCTGGCCAAGAACTCCCCGGAACCCGTGCTCTGGTGTATCCAGGACGAGCGTGAAGAAATGACGGAAGAAGAGCAGAAACTGCCCAAGCCCCCGGGGGAAATCTGGAACATCCCCGCCATCCAGGTGGTCTCCCCCACCGGAAACATGGTATTCCTGTCGGAAGGCGTCTCCAGGGAAACATTGCCAGCCGTCATGAAGCAGGCAATGGAAGCCGTAAAACAGCAAAACAAGGCCAATGCCCTGTGGGAAAAAGCCGCCGCTTCATCCGGAACGGCCGCGGCCCTTCTTTACGGAGAAGGGCTTCAGCAGCTTCCTCCTTATGCGGCCTCTTCCAGAAAGGATATTCTGGAAAAAATCAAGAAGGCGGATCCGGAAGACATCAAGGGAGTGCACTTTAAATACACGTTCAGGCATCTGCCCTACATCGAAAAAGTGCAGAGAATGGTGAATGATTCCGCCAAAGACGGCGGTCCAAAGGATTACAAAACCGCCCATGCCTATGTAAACAAACAGCTCAAAACCCCCGGCCTGACTCCCCTTCAAAAACAACAGGTCATGGCGGCCAGGTTCTGGCTCTACCGCAATGAGGGGAAAAAGGACCAGGCGCTGAAGACCCTGACGGACATCGCCAGGATATCCCCTAAAACCCTCATGGGAATAGGCGCCCAGAACTACTACCGCTACCTGACGGAACCCGTCACCCTGAAAAGTCCTCACTTCACAGGCTACGACCTGCGTCCGGAACTGACGCCTACCCGCGTCAACGTCAGCAGCATGCTTGACGGCCCCGGAAACTACAAGATCACCTTCAAGATGAACAGCGGCGGCTGCAATATCCGCAACCCCCGCTTCATGAAGGGCAACCGCGTAGTCAGCGAACTGCCCAAGGACCGACAGGACAAAAACGGGCGCGAATTCACCCTGCGCCTCTCCGGTTCCGAAAAGCCGGACCTGGTTTTCGACTGCCAGGGCCACGGCTGGTTTGATGCGGATTGCGACATCATCGTGACCAAGGAATCCTGATTCCTGCCGGCAAACAACAAAACCGCCATACCACAACCTTCACTAAGGCAGGACATCCCCAAGGGATGTCCTGCCTTTTTTACGGAGGGATAAGAATTTCCAACCGGCTCTCAAGCGAAATCATCCCCTCTTTCCCTGCCTTTTGCCGGTTCAGGCCGAACAACATTCCCGGCAGCTTCAAGGGATCAATAAGGGAAACGTTCTTCCCATTCCCGCGCCTTCAAAGGAAGTCACCCCTTCTTCCCGCCTTCCCCGGCGTTCTCCGCCAGTTGACGGCGGTATTCCATGCGTTCCCGGATCCTCAGTTCCAGCCCGTTTCCGGTGGGGGTGTAATACACGCGGCCTTCCGGGAGGTAGGCCTGGGGTACGTAATGTTCCGGATAGTCGTGGGAATAAAGGTATTCCAGCCTGGCGGCGTCCGCGCCTCCGGCGGCAGCCAGCTTCTTGCGCGTTGGCGTCCGCAGGTGTTCCGGCACTGCCAGCGTTTTCCCATTGCGCACGTCATCCATGGCGGCATTGATGCCCACGTAGGCGGAATTGCTCTTGGGGGCCGTCGCCAGGTAAACCGCAGCATGCGCCAGAGGAATGCGTGCTTCCGGCATGCCGACCATTTCCGCCGCGCGCGCCGCGTCCAAAGCTACGCGCAGGGCGTTGGAATCCGCCAGCCCTACATCCTCCGACGCGGCGATGACCAGCCTTCTTCCTATAAAGCGGATATCCTCCCCGGCTTCCAGCATCATACCCAGCCAATACAGGGCGGCGTCCGGGTCAGAGCCGCGCATGGATTTGATGAAAGCGGAAATCGTATCGTAATGGGAATCCCCCAGGCGGTCGTATCTGATAGCCTTGCGCTGGATGGATTCCTCCGCTACGGAGATGTCCACATGAATGACGCCGTCTTTCCCCGCAGGAGTGGACAGAACAGCCACTTCCAGAGCCGTGAGCGCCTTCCTGGCGTCTCCGTCCGCTTTGGCGGCCAAATGGTTCAGGGCTTCCGCCTCCATATCCACGCGGGATGCGCCCAGCCCGCGCACCTCATCCGCCAGGGCGCGCTTCAGCAGGGCGGCCAGCTCCTCCTCCGGCACCGGCTCCAGCGGAAAAACCTGGGAGCGTGACAGGAGGGGGGAGTTAATCGCAAAATAGGGGTTTTCCGTGGTCGCCCCGATAAACCTGACCGTACCCTTTTCCAGATGGGGAAGCAGAACATCCTGTTGAGCCTTGTTGAACCGGTGCAGCTCATCCACGAAAAGAACGGTTTTCCGCCCGTGCATGCTCATCCTCATCTGCGCCTGGGCTATTTTTTCCCGGATGTCCGCTACATTGGATTCCACGCCGTTGAGCATCATGAAATGGGCATTCGTCGTCCGGGCGATGACGGCGGCCAGAGTAGTTTTTCCGCACCCGGGAGGCCCGTAGAAAATCAGGGACGTAAACCGGTCCGTCTCAATTGCCCGTCTCAGCAGCTTACCCGGAGCCAGCAGATGCTTCTGCCCGGCCACTTCATCCAGGGTGCGCGGGCGCATGCGCGCGGCCAGCGGCATGGCGGAAGTGTCCGCCCCGGGCTCAAAGCCTTCCCTCGCTTCCGCTTCCTGTAAACTGAACAAATCCATCGGAAACACTTTACCCGGTTGAAAGGCCGGAGAAAAGGCCAATCCCCGGAATCCTGAAAGTTTGGCGGAAGCGACACCGTTCCCCCCTCAGGACGGAAAATGCACCTTTATCCAAACATGGACCAGCAGGACAGCATGAAAACCATGCTGACAGGAGCCAAAATGCTGAACAGCAGCCCCGCAACAGCCAATCCCCTGCGGTTCACCTCCCAGTAATGAAGGGAGGCGATCAGCATCCAGATGGGAATCACAACCATGTGGACGAGACCCAGGAGCCCCCAGCCCGCCAGCACCAGCAAAAAGAGCCATGACTGCGAGCCGTCCGCATTATTGCTCGGCATGACAAGGCCAAAGAAGCGGTACACAAGCAAAAAGAAGACGAATATGGCAAAAGGTATCCATCCCTAGCGGGCTTCCTCCTTCCGGCGGGCCATGGCCAATTCGAAACAGGGATCTTTAAACGCAGGCAATTGCTTGGCAGAAGAATCTCTGAAGAAATACATATCGCCCGAAGTCTCTATTATTACGCCTTTCTTCCGTCAATAACATTCAATGCCAGCCCGGATTTTTTCCGCAGAAAATTTTCCTCTCTAACAAATACGGAATATCGGTTTCCGCCCATTACCTTATTGTCAAACCAAAAGGCTTTGAAAATTCATGAAACGCTCTTGATTATAAATAATTTTTCCCTTTTTCGGACACTTGCTCTTCGTCTTTTCCCATGATAAAAAAGTCTTTTTGCATCATCCGAATTTCAACACCCGTTCAATTTGTCATACACAGCCCCGGTTTCCCATAAAAAAGACTGCCTCCGCTGCAGGAGCGGAGGCAGTCCGGGGGTAATATAAAACCGGAAATTACAGAAGGTTACCTGCCCAGAATGCCCTTGAAGTATTCCAGCGTCGTCGCCAGGCCTTCCGGCAAAGTATGCCTGGGCTGCCATCCGGCATTGCGGAGCTTGTCCGCACAGGCGCGGGAATGCTTGACGTCTCCCGGACGTTCCGGGGCATGAAGCACCTTGGAGGAAGACTCGGCAGCCTTGATGATGTTCTGCGCCAGCTCTTCAATGGTGATCTGGCCGCCGTAACCGGCATTGAACACTCCGGTGACTTCCGGGTGTTCCGCCACAAAGGTAAGGGCTCCTACAATGTCTTTCACATAAATGAAATCGCGCGTCTGGGAGCCGTCCCCATACACGGTGATGTCTTCTCCTTTGACAGCTTTTTCAATGAAAATGGGCACGGCCGCAGCATAGGAGCCCTTGGGGTCCTGCCGGGGGCCGAAGACATTGAAGAAGCGCACGGCTGCCGTATTGATTTTTCCTTCCGCCCGGAACATGTTGAGGTAGTATTCCCCATCCAGCTTGGTAATGGCATAGGGACTCTTGGGCTCCGGGTACATGGCTTCCAGTTTGGGCACCGTGGGATTGTCTCCGTAAATGGCGGCGGAAGACGCCAGCACGATTTTTTTGACTCCGGCGGCGGAAGCTTCCTCCAGCACGTTCAGCAAACCGTTGACGTTGATGTCGATGCATTCGCTGATCTTGCTCATGGATTCCGGCACGGAGACGAGCGCGGCCATGTGGAAAATATAGTCCACTCCCTGCACCGCCTGGCGCACCAGCTCCCGGTCGCAGATGGAACCTTCGATGAACGTGTGCCTGAGCCCTTCCAGGTTCCTGAGATAGCCCGTGCGCAGGTTGTCCAGCACACGGATTTCCTCCGCCTTATCCTGATAGTGTTCCACAATGTGGGAACCGATGAATCCGGCGCCGCCGGTTACGAGAATCTTCATGTTTTTCCGATGTTGGTAGATATTGGTTAATAGCGGTCCACAATGGCCTTCATTTCATCCATCTGCGCCTCAATGGATTCTACCAGGGCCATCTGCGTGCGGCAGCGGTCCAGGTTGTGTTCCGGACGGTGGATTTTAAAATACACGTCACCGGACAGGTAGTCCGTCAGGAAGCGGATGCCGCATTCCATCGTGAGCAATTTGCCGGAGAACGGCAGCAGGCTCTTTTCCAGAGGCGTCAGGAAACTCTTGGCGGAACTCAGGTAACCCTGCACCAGAGCTTCAAACATGAACATGCGCATCGTGACCTTGGAGACGTCCTTTTCATCTTCCGCGGCGGGAGACGTGGCCGTCCGGATCATGTCGCCGAAGTCGTAAATGGCGGAACCGGGCATCGTGGTATCCAGGTCAATCACGCAAATGCCTTCTCCGGTTACATCGTCCAGCATCACATTGTTCAGCTTGGTATCATTGTGCGTACAGCGCAGGGGCAATTCCCCGGATTTCAGGTAATCCACCACCATGTGGCAGTCCGCCTCGCGGGAAAGATACCAGTCTATTTCCTTCTGCACCTCTTTCACGCGCCCCAGGGGGTCGGACTGGATGGCTTCTTTCAGAGCCGCCAGGCGGGAAGTAGTATTGTGGAAATTGGGAATGGTTTCGAACAGGGGCTCTCCGGGCAGGTCTGCCGTGAGCTTCTGGAACTCGCCGAAGGCGCGCGCCGCTTCCTGGCACTGCTTGGTAGTTTCAATCTGGTCATACGTGCGTGCGCGTTCAATGAACGGGTACACGCGCCAGCAGTTGCCGTCCGAATCCAGGGCGTACGGCTTGCCGTCCACGGAAGGAACCAGCGTGAGAGTGCGGCGGTAAGCTTCCGGGCACTGTTCCTCTTTCAGGCGCTTCAGAGCGTGGTCCGTTACGCGCTTTACATTCTCCATCAGGGGGATGGGCTGCTTGAACACATTATGGTTCACGCGCTGGAGGATGTAGCGGATACGCTGTCCCGCCTGATCCACCCAGATACAGTAGGTGTCATTGATGTGGCCGCTGCCGTAGGAATAACCGTGGACAAAATCGCCGCGGAGATCGAACAGGGTTGATACAGCCTTGAGATCGTGCATAGGGAAAAAGGCTTAGTTGAGCTTTTCAGGGTATACGCCCTGCTGGATAAGTTTGTTGATGCCTTCCACAACCATGGGCTTGTCCCCCGGATAGGTCATGCCGAACCAGGAGGAAGAAGTGGGAAGAACGGCGCAATCCGCCCGGTCCGCATGAATCAGGGCGTCCACCACGGTGGGAATAAAGCATTCGCTCTTGGGTTCCTGGCCGTGTTCTTTCAGGAAGTCAATGAAATGATCCTCCGTCAGTTCAATGAAGGAGGGGGAGAACAGCCAGAAATTCATGGAAACCAGTTCTGCAGGATCCACCGGCAGGCGTTCGCCCTTCAGGTTGTTACCGCGCACTACGCCGTCTTCGTCAGCCTGGATTTTCACGAATTCCTCCACGCCATCCAGAAGGCCGTCCTTGATGGAGCAAATGCCGCGGTTCACGTCCCCGTTGTCGGAGAGGGTGTTCTTCAGCGGATAGCCGATCATGCCGTAATGGGCCTTGCCGGGTTCATCCGTAGTGGAGGCCAGGAACTTGGCGGCCTGCACAAAAGCATCCGCACCGTAAAAGTCATCCGCATTCACTACGGCAAAGGGTTCCTTCACCACGTGGCGGGCGGCACGCAGGGCGTGGGCGGTGCCCCAGGGCTTTTCCCGGCCTGCCGGCACGGAGAAGCCTTCCGGCAGGTCGTCCAGAGACTGGAAAGCGTAATCCACCTCAATCTTGCCGGCAAAACGGCTGCCGACCTTTTCCTTGAAAATATCTTCAAAGTCACGGCGGATAATGAATACCACTTTTCCGAAACCGGCCCGGATGGCATCATAAACAGAGTAGTCAAGAACTACTTCCCCGTTGGGGCCCATCGGGTCAAGTTGCTTGAGACCGCCGTAACGGCTGCCCATGCCAGCTGCTAAAACAAGAAGTGTAGGCTTCATCATACGCAGGCCATTATGACCAAGCCTCCCCGTTTGGCAACAGGAAAATGCCGGAAAACCGGAGAAATCCGCCCGTTAAAAAACGTAAGAGCACCAAAGCCCCAGCACTACTTTTTTGAAATCGTCCCGCCCGTAGCCGCAATACCATCCCAGGAAAGGCTCCACCCGCAGACCGCCGGAAACGGCCCACAGCGCCCCCGTGCGCACCATCAGCTCTTTCAGGCCGTTCCTTCCCAGATAATCATGGACAAAGCCCAGGGAAACCGTATTCACCATGGCGACGGATTCGCACAGCAGGGGCTGCCAGGTAACGCCCCACTGGGAATACACCCCCTCCTGGCCGGAATCATACAGGAGGGAGCCGCGGAAAGACCAGGAAGGAGTGGGATTCCATTTAAGGGAAAGTCCCGGCTCCGCCCCGTTCTTCAGAGGGCAGGAATCATACCGCTGTCCGTTGACAAAAAAACCGGCCGTGCATTCGTCCGCCAGATAATACTGGACTTCTCCGTGCAAGGTGGTCTGGCTGAAATGGCGGCGCTGCCAGTTGCGGATGGCGAAAAGTTCCCCGCTCACCGCCCAGGAATCCGACAGGGAGGCTCCGCCGGAAATCTGGCCCTCCAAGGAATCCCCCCCCATCTTTTCTCCCCGGTGGACATAATAGGAACGGTAGCCGCCAAGCATCTCCCCGCCCATGCGGATGGGGGAACGGCCGTCCACCTCCGTCAGGGGCGGCGGCCCGTCATACCCCAGGACGGCCTGCACGGCACAGCACGGAATGATGAAAAACAGCCTCATGAAAACCGTTTAACACAATTCGCTGCGCCTCTCCAACGCCAAAACGGGGCATGCACATTCTCCGGGCTTGGCAAAACGGGAATCTGCCCTTACCCTCTCGCGCATGGTTCATTTCACCCTGTTCGGGATACCTGTTTACATCCGCCCCAGCTTCTGGGTGGTGCTGGCCATTTTCGGCGGCGCCCTCAGCATCAGCAGTGTGGAAGATCTCATTTATCCGGCCCTGTTCGTCATTGCCGGCTTCATCGCCATCCTGTCCCATGAAATGGGGCACGCGCTGGTGGGCCGCAAGCTGGGCGGCGGCCAGCAGACGATTGTTCTGGAACTCTTCGGCGGCCTGACAAGCAGCCACGGCATGCAATTGACGCGCGGAGGCAGGGCCCTCATGATTCTGGCGGGCCCCATGATGACCCTGCTGCTGGGCATCATCAGCCTGTGGCTCACCTGGAACATCGTCGCTCCCGTCATGGCCTCTCACAACCTGGACTTCTGGGACCTGGCCATCAGCCCCTTCACAGCGGCGCTCATCTCCCCCAAGCTGTACATCCTCTCCTGCCTCATCATGATTGGAGAATGGTGGACCCTCCTGAATCTGCTGCCCATCTATCCCCTGGACGGCGGCCAGCTGATCGCCCAGTACATCCGCTCCCCCAGGAAAGTATTCATGACCGGCTTCATCACGGCCATCCTCATCGGACTGCTCAGTTTTCAGCTCTTCCACGGCTACTTTATCCCCATCTTCATGGCCCTCTTCGCCTACAGCAATTACCGGGAATACAAAAACGCCCCCTTTTAACAGCATTCCGAATTTCCTTTGCGGGCTCCGCCCGTTCTATTCAACAAACCATCCAATATGTCTCAACAAACCGCAATCTCCCCTACCCGCGCCCAGGATTTCCCCGAGTGGTACCAGCAAGTCATCAAGGCCGCCGACATGGCGGAAAATTCCGAGGTGCGCGGCTGCATGGTCATCAAGCCATGGGGTTACGCCATCTGGGAACTCATTCAGAAAGACCTGGACCAGCGCTTCAAGGACACCGGCCACACGAACGCCTATTTCCCCCTCCTGATTCCGATCTCCTATCTGGAAAAGGAAGCGGAGCATGCCGAAGGCTTCGCCACGGAATGCGCCGTAGTCACCCACCACAGGCTGGAAGCGCAGAAGGATGAAACCACCGGCAAGACACGCATGATTCCCACCGGGGAGCTTACGGAACCCTTCGTCATCCGGCCCACTTCGGAAACCGTCATCGGCGCGGCTTTCGCCCGCTGGACCTCCAGCTACCGCGATCTGCCCCTCAAGGTCAATCAGTGGTGCAATGTGATGCGCTGGGAAATGAGACCCCGAATCTTCCTGCGCACAGCCGAATTCCTGTGGCAGGAAGGACATACGGCCCATGAAACCCGGGAGGAAGCCATTGAGGAAACCCTCACCATGCACAAGGTTTATGAGGAATTCCAGCGGGACGTGCTCGCCATCCCCACCATTCCCGGGGAAAAGACGGAGGCGGAACGCTTCCCCGGCGCGGAGCAGACCTACACGGTGGAAGCCATGGTGCAGGACCGCAAGGCCATCCAGGCCGGGACCTCCCACTTCCTGGGGCAAAACTTCTCCAAATCCCAAAACATCTGCTTCGCCGGACGGGACAACACCCAGCAATTCGCATGGACGAGCTCCTGGGGCGTTTCCACCCGCATGATCGGAGCGCTCATCATGATGCACTCCGACGACGACGGACTCGTCTGCCCGCCCCGCGTCGCTCCCCAGCAAATCGTCATCATTCCCGTCACGCCTAAGGAAGAAAGCCGCCAGGCCGTTCTGGACCACTGCGAGGAGCTGGCGCGCACCCTCCGGGCCAAAACCTTCCATGGCCAGCCGCTGCGCGTGCTGGTGGACAAGCGCGATCTGGGCGGCGGCGCCAAGAAATGGGAATGGGTGAAAAAAGGCGTGCCCGTGCGCCTGGAAATAGGCCCCCGGGACCTGGAAAAAGGCTCCGTCTGCCTTCAGCGGCGTGACCGGTCCGCCAACGAAAAATCCTTCGTCCCGGAAACGGAACTGATCGATACCGCTGCGGATATCCTCCAAAGCATCCAGGACGCCCTGCTTCAGCGGGCCATTTCCTTCCGGGACTCCCATATCCGCCCCGCCTCCACGCTGCGGGAATTGGAAGAAAACTTCTCCGGTGAGGGAGACGCAGACTGGCTCCAGGTGCCGTGGGACGGGTCGCCGGAAGAAGAAGAAGCACTGGCTAAGCGGCTGCGCATCTCCATCCGCTGCATCCCGCTCGGCGAACTGGGCCAGGGCGAACCGGCTCCCTGCATCCTCACCGGACGCATGACGACACGCCGCGTTCTGTGGGCCAGAAGCTACTGAGCCCTCTGATTGTCCCTTTCAACGGGATTGTTCCAAGGCAGGCCCAAACGGGCTTTTACGGAACAATCCCGTTTTTATGCGCCCCTCCACCGTTTTCCCAAAAACGGCATCAACAAGGAACGGAGCGACACGCATCGCAGACCAGAACTCTTTCTTCTCCTGTGTCCCCATGCCGGCGGCGACATCCGTATTCCGGGAAAACAGGATTTTTTCTCTAAAAAAATCTTGCCAAGACCGGAAAACCTTATATACTCCTTGGCACACGGACGCTGTAAGGCTCCAATCATTTAAAGCGGATGTAGCTCAGGGGTAGAGCGCAACCTTGCCAAGGTTGATGTCGTGGGTTCGAATCCCATCATCCGCTCCAAAAGTTTCTGTAAGAAAACCTACGCAAACCTTGATATTGCTAGGGATTATGAATAAAGTACGCGTAAGTTTTCTTACGTAAACCATATTACAAAACCCTTACAGGAAATATTACAGGTATGAGCAAGCCTTTTTACAAGGGGCGTCTGTCCATTAACAAGGAAAAATCCTCCCCCTACTGGATGGTGACGTTTCAGGGGCCGGACGGCAAGATGAAACGGCGTTCCACGAAAGTTCCTGTGAATGGCGGAGAATTTGAAGGAGACCGCATCACGGCCAAGCTGGCGGAACGGCTCGCCTACCAGCGGGGCGTGCAGATAGCCTGCGCGGAGGCGGAAGAATACCAAGCGCACAATAATGTTTCCGTGCGTGCCTGGTGCGAAGATTATGTGAGGCGCAAGGCGGCGCTGGTGTCGGAAGATACGGCGCGGAACGCCAGGACGGCCTACAAGCATTTTTACGCTTATCTTGGGACGCGGGCTGACGCCCCGCTGCGTCTGATCACCAAGGCGGACATCAAGGGCTTTGTGGCGGCCCGCCGGGAAGAAGTCAGGCAAAAGACGGTAGCCAAAGACCTGGCCGCCCTTTCCCAGGCATTCGCGGACGCCGTGGATGCGGAAGTAATTGACCGCAATCCGTGCGCCGGCGTTTCCATTCCCCCGGACCGCGCGGGCGAGAAGCTGCACAAGGAAGCCTTCACGCTCGACGAGATCCGCTACATGATTGAGCATTTTCCGCCCCTGTGGAGTTCCGCGGTGCGCTGCTCGTTTGAGACCTTTGGCCAGCGGTTGGGGGACATTTTGAGGTTGAATTGGAATCAGTTTGACTGGGAACGCCGCGTTGTGCGCTTTGACACCGGGAAGACGGGGCGCTGGATGGACCAGCCCATGAGGGAAGGCTTTTACCAGTGGGCGCTTGCCCGCTGGAAGGAAGCCGGGGAACCGGCGGACGCATTGCTTCACGCGCCCCTGCTGGCCCTGGGGGATGGGGCTTCCGCCCAGTTCGGGTTGTTATTGAGAACGCACGGTATCGGCGTGGTGCATGGAGCGGCCGGCGGCCGCAGACGGAGGATGAACAGCAAGTCCTTCCACAGCATTCGGGCGACGGCCGCCACGTTGTTGCAGGCATCAGGCGTATCGCAGGGGCTGGCCATGGAGCTGGTGGGGCATGATTCTTCCGCCGTGCATAGCGTGTACATCCGCCCTTCCGCGGATCAGCTGCGCTCCGCCGCGGAGTCCCTGCCGGAGTTGTAAGGTTTCCGGCTGTGTGACACCGTCACGCTTTCTTTGATGCAGTTGTCTTGCCATGCTTTCAGGCATGGACAGGCATACCGTGTTTACTCTGGCCCTTCAGCTGCTTGGGGCGCAGGAGTATAAGGAGGATTCTCCTACGCAGCATCCGTGCGACGTATGGTTCAATCCCGTATTGCGGACGGCGTGCGTCCGTTTTAATTGGACGTTTCTGGCGCGCGAAACGGTGCTGAAACGCAGAAAGGATGCCGCGGTGGCTCCGGGTGTGGCCTTGTTTCCTTACCCGGACGGATGCCTGAAGATTACCCGCATGAGGACGGAGGACGGGGCGGATGTGCGCCTTCCCCGGTTACAGGCGGAAGGCATTTTGGTGGATGAGGACGAGTGCCCGGAGACGTTGCGGGTGAATTACCAGAGCGATCTTGTGGCTCTGGGAGGGACGTTGCCGGATCATGCGCCGGAGTTTTGCGACGCGGTGGTGTGTCTGCTGGCCAGCCGGGTGTGTATGGCGCTGACGAGTAATGCCAGGCTCCAGCAGGCGCTGGAGGAACGGGCCCAGATGGCTTTCCTGTCAGCGATTGCCACTGACCGGCAGCAGGACGGCAGCAAGGCGATTGATCCGATTACGCGCATCACGAGGCAGAATATTTTTAGAAGGAGACGCTGATATGGGATTTATGAAGCCTATGCTTTCCGCAAGCGTGACGGCCAGCGGATATGACGCCAGAAAGAAGCAGACTCTGGCCCACGGACAAGCGGCCAGGAACCGCGCCTACAGCCAGGCCAACGGGGTGGAACAGGCGGCGCGCGCCAATGCGCTGGTGGAGGGCGCCAATATGATGACGATGCGGGGCAATCAGCGCCGGGCGGTTGGAGCCGCCAGGGCCCAGGCGGCGGGCAGCGGGTTTACCAGCGAGGGGACGGGGGCGGCGACTGCCGACGCGGTGAACAGTCTTTACGAGAAGCGGATTGCCGACATGGCTTATGAGTCCAGCACGGGGTCTGTCAATGCGGTAAATCAGGCGATCGGTCTGCGCCGGCAGGGGGATGAGGCAATGAGGGCCGCAGAGGCGGAGGCTGCGCAATACCGCAGCATGGCCAGGGGAACGCGCATGGGGATGTGGTTGAGTAGTGCCGGCGCTTTGGCCGGAGCGATTGACGGGGGGCTGGATGCTTATAACGATGCCCGGGAATGGAATGAGCGCCCGGATGTCCAGAGCGGAGAGGTGAAGCCCGCGAGCGTTTGGAAAGATACGACGATGGGAACCATGAATGGGATGGGCTGGGGCAGTTCCGCCGCGAATGCGTTCAATCCGTATATGTCTTCCTTCACGTCCCAGGGGTGGGAAAAGAGTTTTTTGAAAGCGCTTGGTTATGGACAGAGATGAGAGCTTGATTAACGGGCCGGGGGTGCAGCCTCCGGCGAGTGTGAATGTTCCGGTTCCGCGCGACGTGACCGGGGATGTCTTGCGCCGGGGAGTAGCCCAGGTGGGTCAGAATATCGACGGGATGTGCCGGGAGATGGTGGAAACGGAGGATTCCACGAAGCAGTTCGAACAGGAACGGATCCTGATACAGACGCAGGACGAGGTGGGCAGTGAAGCCAGGAGGCGGCTGCAGCTTCCCGACGGGGATCCTGATGCGTTTTTCGATGAGAGGGGGAATTTCAGCAAGAAGGCGTTAAATAATTTTGCGTCTCCTTATTTGAAGAGGCTTCAGGGGATAGGCAGCGGGATTCTGAATCCTGACCTTGCCCGGAAGATGCGCTTCAAGGCAGCTGTCGCCGGGGACAAGATGTTGAATGATTTGTTTGACAGCGGCAAGGAGGTGGCGAGGAAGAAGCAGGAAACGGCCTTGAATTCCAGTTTGAAACTGGCCGAAGAAACGAATAATTGGGGCTGGTATGGTGATACGGTACGTGAAGCCGTAAAGTCCGGAGCGATTGACCAAGCACAGGGACAGCTTCTGATTATCCAAGGCAGGCAAAAAGAGCTTTTCCAGGAAGCCCAACGCCTGATGAGGGAAGACCCTTCCGAGCTGGCTCTTCAGATGGACGAAGGACAATGGAATGAATTGAATGAAAAGAATCTGTTCAAGGTTCAGGACGAATTGGAACACATGTTGCGGAATAAGGCCGAGCAACAGCCTTACACGGATTCCGAGTTGAAGGCCATTCAAGAAGGCAGGACTGTTCCTCCGAAGTACGCCGACCTTCCGGGAGATACGGAGAAGATGCGCGTTTGGAGGCAGGCTAAACGAGAAGGGAAGCTTTATCTGTACAAGGATGATATTGAAGCGGAATTCCGAAAGGAAATCGCCAATGGCCCCGTGTTCGATTCCCTGGCCAAGTATGAAACCTGGAAGAAGGAGATGGTCAAGGATTGGAGCGATGAGAAAACCGGCTTCGGCCTGACTCCTGATGAAGTGGAACTTGCCTGTGACCATCACATTGCGAATATGATGAGTGCGGGTTCCAGCGAATCTCTTAATGTTTCCAAGCTATTTGCTGATCTTGATCAGCAGAGTGTTGTTCCTGCGTTTTCCCAAAAACACGAAAAGGCAAAGAAAGCATGGTTTTACAGAACCATGAAAGAGACAGCAGCTATGGATGAAATGAACAGCGCTATGGAGCGAGTCAAAAATAAAGCCTTTAGAATTTATATCGCATGGGAACAAAAGAACAAAAAAGCCTCTCGTGAAGAGAAGTTTATGAAGGCAACAGACTTGATTTCAAATATGTCCGAGGAAGAAAAGGTTTCTATTAACGGAGATGTCATCCAAAACAAGGCTGATAGGAAGGCTGTTTATGAACGGGTTTTTGGGAAGATGGATGATTACTTCAGTGATTCCGGCAAGGCAGTTCTGGACGAGCAGAAGAGGATCCACCAGGAATACCGGAAAGAGAGGGCGGAGAGCGCCAAAAAAGCCGCGCGGCAGCGAACTGTCGATCAGGCAAAGTTTATGCCTGTGGAGGTAGATGGCGTGATCAATGTGTCCGAACGAGAACCGGGCATTTACCTGGACAGGAAGACCTTTGAACAAGTCGTCAAGGCTCACGGAGATGCACCGGTGGTTTTGGCCACCATCCCGGAACGCGGAAGCAGACGCGCGGCTGCCAAGCTGCCTGTTTTAGGGTGGCACGAAGGAGTGGGAACGATGCTGACCAGCGGAGCGCGCGTGCGTCTGTTAGGCCGCATCCGGAATGTTCATTCACTACATTTGAAGTTTCTCCAGAATCCGGAGAGCAAAACGCTGGAGGACAGCAAGATGAAGGAGTTTACCGAGAAGAAGAAACGCAAGCTCCGCGATGCGGATGTGCCACCCGATGATTTCGGCATTATACCGGACAATGAAGTGGAGACTGCCCAGCCTGTGAGCGGGGCTTATTTGAACGGGGAATTGACCATGCTTCCCCCGCTTTAACCTTTTCACACAACCCGACACATGAACTTTGAAGAGTATTTCCAGAGAATTGAACAGGCGGAACAGTCTGTCAACGAATTGAACCAGCCGTCTGGAGAAGGCATTGCTTCCTCCATGCCGGATTACATGCCGGGAATAGAAATGACCGCCGAAGAACTTTCTCCGGGGTGGATGCGCCCTGTCCTGAACGTGGTGCGTCCCGAATGGGAAGAGAGGCGTAACCGCTGGGAAGAGCTGGGGGCCGCCGCCCTGTACGGAGATTTTTTGAAGGCTGGGAAACAGGATGAGCTTGACGCGCACGTGCGGGAAGTGATGGACAAGAATAAGGTTTTCCGGGATTTCATGGAGGAAGGGGACAAGCCGCTTTCCCGCATGTACATGGGCCGGGAGGTGATGAAGGCATTGTACGGTTCCCGCTTCCATGACGTGCCGGAGATGTATTTCCATTCCCGCGGCGAGCAGATGCCGGAGGCTGGCAGGCAGTCTCTCAACGATGGGTATGCCGCCATATGGGATGATTTTTCTCATAGGGTGCGTCTAGCGGATGCTCCCAAGAGAGAGCGTGCCAGACAGATGGAGAGCATACGAAACGAACAAATCCGGATACAGAAAGAACAGGAGAAGGAAATTCAACGGGAAGAGGAACAAACAGCCGCCTTCCGGCAGCTGGTCATGACTATTATCGGCTCGACTTTAGGAGCCTTGGCGGTTCTATTCCTGCTTTTCCGAATGGTTCGCTCTATGCGTCAGGGTTGGTCATTCACCCGCTGGGCCTGCTTCCTGACTATCCTCCTGCTGGGTGTAGCAGTCACGGGTGGTGACTACGAATTTCTCTGGAAGAACTATTCTTTGCCTTATGGATATTACACGCTGTTGCGCCTGACTGTGGCAGGACTATCTGCATGGTTAGCTTGTCAAGCTGTTATATGCAAATCTCATCCTCTCTTGATTCTTATAGCTGTACTACTGACCATCCTTTACCAGCCCTTGGTGAAAATAACCTTTGAAAAGGAAACCTGGTGCTGGATTAACTTGGCAACCATGCCGGTTCTTGTAATCCTCACGGCAACCATAGACCGCCGTGAGGATGAACTAGAAAACATCCATAGCTAATTTACCATCTCCGCGCCCTTTCCTTTCGCTCCTTCTTCTCCTGCTTCTCTTCGTTAATTGCGCGCTGAAGGAAGGGGCGTAGCATATTCCCGACAGCGGAAAAAGATTGAAGCGTACCGCTCAACGTGCTGGTCCACTGCATCGTGCTGTTGACGCCGCGGCCTAGTCCGGTTCCTGCCGCCCCAAGGCGAACAGTATCGGCAATTGCCAGAGCCATTTCCTCACCGCTCATCTTATCCGCATCGCTGAACTTCCTGACGCAGCGCATCCACCCACGGAAGTTAAACAGCATGTCATCCAGCAAGCCGGTCTTAATGAAGCCCTTATTCTTCCCTGTAATCAGCTTGTTAAGCTGGCCGCTGACTTCCTCCAAAGTCGGCCCCAGAATGGGCAGCGTATTCAGCAAACCAAGACCGGACAACCCGGTGAGGGCATTGTAAACCAGCCACTCCGGCAACTCGTCATCATCCGGTCCGTTGCCCCGCATCAAATCCAGCAACATCAAAATAACCTGCTCAACGCCGGACATCGTGGAAAGCCACAGCATCTTCTTGCCGAACCTCTTGACCACGCCGTCTCCTTCCGCGCGGGACTTCTCCCCAATGGCCGCGGTCATGCCCACCTTGTTGAGCATTTCACCGCCCATGTAGCAATTCATCCGCACCCACAGATTGTTTTTCCCAAGAGCCGCCATCATAGAACGCTGCGTCAGCCGCTGGGGCTGCCCCACAAGCTCCAGGGCATTCTTCACGGTCCTGTCGCAAATCTCTTCCATCTGATCCTCCGTCATCGGAACGGCCGCCGCGCGGTTCTCCTTCTCCAAATCCTGCCAGGTCAGGTTATACAGCGCCGTCATGCTGGCGCAATTAGACCACACATCCACGTGCTCAAGAGCCTGCATCCCCATGCGGGCCAAGCCGGCCATCCGCGTCCACTTCGCATTGGCCCCCATGCGCATCAGCTCCACAAACACACGGTCATCCTTAAACCTCGCCTGGAAAAAAGGCTTGCGCAGCATCTCGGCAAACGAAATCCTGCCCGCGCCCACCCGGTCCAGCAGCAACTGCTTCATCACTCTGGCCGGAGACTTGAACACCGCCGCGTGCATCAGGGCGGAAGGCTGCTTGGCAATCGTCGTCAGGGCGGCGGACAACACGCTGACGGCATGCGCATTCTGAATCATGCCCAGCAGGCTGCCCATGGTACGCTGCGTCACCGCCTCCATCACCCCGGCGCCGTCAAACAAATCAATCATCTGCTTGAGAGAAGAGAACAACCCATCCCCAAGCCTCTGCTTCAAAGCCCCCGCGAACTCCTTATTGGATAAAAGACGCCTCCACCTGGCCGTCATCCTCCCCATGACCAGATAATTATTCTGCTGGGTGCAGGCGGCAAGGAACACATTGCTTGCACCCAGGCTCAAATCCACTTCGTGCCTGTGGTCCACGCGCTGAATCAGCATTCCGTACCGGGCGCCGGTTCCCATCTCTACATCCAGAGCATCCCGGTTCTGGCTGATGCGGGAAGCATCATGGAAGCGGCTCATCCAGTAATTCGTCTGCGCGGGAAAAGGAACCCCTTCGCGCCGTTCAAACTCTTCGGCAACCCCGCTTTCAGAAAGAAGATCGCGCATCTTGTAACCGTAGGCCAGCGCGTCGGCGCCCACCTTCCGGCGCAGGGCATCCAGCACCTCCGGCGTGTACCCGTTCATGCGCGCGTTCTCTGCGTAAAAAGGCTGCTCATACGTGAGAATAACATTAAGAAGCTGGTCCGCGCTGGCTTCAAGCGGTTCCTGCTTCTCCATGAATTCACGCCTCACCTGGACG
>OHFM01000428.1_pt1 | contig 17580 bp, 8 predicted proteins | sample 1567511 | NCBI WGS metagenome assembly OHFM01 (sample SAMEA3879571, study PRJEB24766) | human gut metagenome | biome: human-associated habitat; feature: feces | place: USA | collected 1985/1987
CTACAGAGGTACCGCACACTTATCAAACCCGTGGCGTATACCGAAGCCAGACACAATGGAGAAGACGGGATTTCCCCGCTCCTTGGGAAAAAGGAAACATAAACTGGGAACAATTTAAACATCGGGTCTTTCCTATACCTGACCTGACGGAAAAAGAATGCTTCCCCGAAGAATCCGATTATCCCTATTATCAATCGTCCTACGACAATGCTTCTGTACGTATCAGCGCCCGTAAATCATGGCAACGCACCTGTTCTTTCCCTTGGTTAATGGGAGAATTCCGATGGGGCAGTTTTGACTATTTAGGTGAAGCCGAATGGCCTCAACGATGTGGCAATTTCGGTATTATCGACATAGCTGCCATTCCGAAAGACGCCTATTTCCTCTACCAAAGTTTATGGACCGACAAACCAATGGTACACCTTCTTCCGCATTGGACGCATCCGGGAAAAGAAGGAAAAACAATTCCCGTAGTCATTTATACCAACTGTGATGCAGTAGAGTTATTTATAAATAATGTATCTTTGGGCAGTAAACCTTATACAGGGGAGCAACTGATATGGTTAGTTCCTTATTCGCCCGGAAAAATAGAAGCCCGAGGCATAAAAAAAGGAAAAATCGTGGCAACAGACTGTTATCAAAGTGCAGAAGCACCTCATTCTGTCGCCCTTGCCAGTAACAAGTATTCTGTAAAAGCCGGTTCGGATGAAGTCATACGCATAGAGATCGACATAACAGATAAAAACGGAATTCCTTGTCCTTATGCCTCCAATGAACTCAGTTTCCACGTAAGTGGACCACTCCGGCTATTAGGGGTAGACAACGGAAACCCTACAGATATGTTTCCATACCAACAGCCCCACTGCCGTTGCTTTCGGGGAAAATGTGTAGTATTATTACAATCTGACGAAGAAAAAGGAAAAGGAACCCTGACTGTACAAGGAACAAAATTAGTAGAAAAAAAATTAATCATCGAAGTGATATGAAAAAAATTCTTTTATTACTCTGTTTATGCTTATTCATAGAAGAGGTTGCTTCTCGAGAATTAGACAAGACATTCCAGTTGCTTCCACAACCACAATCCATAGAACTGACTTCTGGAAAAGGAATCAATTATTGGGAGTTATCCTATATTCTGTCATCAGACACAACTTCCATCCCCATATTGGGAGATATGCTCAACAAACTTCCCCGTTGCCCACGAAAAGGGAAACCCATCCGGCTCCAACTCACCAGCCAGCATGTTCCTGCTTCTCCGGAAGGATACATGATGGAAATTAATGAAAAAGGAGTCTGTATATCAGCCAGAACCATGACAGGTATCTTCTACGGTTGCCAAACTTTAGAACAATTAATGGAAGACAGCCGGGATTTCAACATACTTATTCCAGCCATGCTAATCATCGATTATCCGGCCATTTCCTATCGGGCCGTGCACTTTGATGTAAAACATCATTTAGACCGCATGGAGTATTATTATCAGGAAATAGACAAACTGGCCCGATACAAAATAAACGCAGTTATTTGGGAGCTGGAAGATAAACTGCGTTATACCCGACGCCCCGAAATAGGTGCCCCCAATGCCATCAGCAAGCAGGAAATGCAAGCCTTATGCCGCTATGCCAAAGAACGGAATATTGAAATAACCCCCTTGGTCCAAGGTTTGGGACATGCCGGTTTTATTTTAAAACATCATTGGGAACTACGTGAAAACCCCGACAGCGACTGGGAGTTTTGCCCATCTGACCCTCGTACCTATGATTTGCAATTCGACCTTTACCGGGATGCTATCGAAGCCATGCCTTACAGCAAATACTTACATATAGGAGGAGATGAAATTACCGCCATAGGCATAGACCAACGCTGTAAAGCCACCGGAAAAACTCCATTTGAACTACAAATGATCTGGTTGAAAAAAGTATGCGATTTCGCAACAGCTCACAACCGCATTCCTATTTTCTGGGATGATATGCCATTAAAATACGGCGGTGTATGGGATTTGGTCAACAGTAATGAAACCCAGGATGAAATAGCAGCAAAATGGAACGATAAAAAATTGAATGAAAGCATCAAATTATTCCCCAAAGAATGTGTGTATATGCGATGGAACTACAAAGATGCCACCCAACCGGGGCATCAACGCATTTTACAATGGTATCATGACAAAGGACTGAAAGTAATGGGAGCTACCGCTGCTTCGTGTGGCAGTTCTCCATTTATACCGCGTGAAAATTCACTGGCCGGCTATATCAAAGGATTCAGCAAATTAGTTGCTCAAAATCAACTGGAAGGAATTTTGGCCACAGCATGGGATGATGGTTCCCCACACTCTGAAACGGTGTGGCGTGGATACATCGCACAGGGAGAATATGGCTGGAACCCAACAGCACGGACAGTCGAAGCCTTCAAAGCCGCACATGCCCAACGAGAATTTGGCTTTCATCCAAATGACAACCATATGGCTTTTCTGGATGAACTGGAACAAGAAGCATTTTTCTTTGATGATGCCCTGGTCAATTCGGGAAGGCGCAATCCGGCATGGGGAACTACTGATTTTACTTTAATCAGCCTACCGGATCCAGACGCACCGGGAGCATGGAGCCGTACCTACCAACAAAAAATAGCCCAAGCAAAGGTGGAACAAAAACGATATGAAAAAATATGCCAAGGCATAAAAGAGGCTAAACAACATGCTTTACGCAACCGCTATACATTAGAGGTATACGAACAGACAAATCACTTGTTCAACTTCCCTGTCCGTCTGATTCTAGCCTTGCACAACTATGATATCACTATACATGAACAAGACAAACAGACAGCATTGCAACAAATAAATGAAGTGTGCAATGACTTTCAGACCATGAGAAAACAATTGGAAGAGACCTATTCACAGACCCGTTTTATGGAACAACCTGACGGTTACATTGCTGACCAAAACCACCACAACCATCTTGCCGCCAAAACCAACAACAGCGACTGGTGGTATTATTATGAAATTCCAATGATAAGGAAGACAAGAACATGGATGAACTCTCAGACCGCCCGACAGAAAAACATTCCATAAGAAACAACGAATGAAACTTTAATATAAAAAATAATATGAACCTTATAATACAACACTACTTTATGAAACAACATTTTTTATCTTATCTCATCGCCCTGCTGCTATTTCCTCTCTATGAGATGCAAGCAGCCTACCAGCCTGAGTTTTCTACTGCCGGTTTCTATGAACTGGCAAACTCCGGACGTGAAGTATATTCCATGAATCCGGCATGGCGATTCCACAAAGGAACCGCTACAGGTGCGGAAACCACCGACTTTAATGACCAGGACTGGAAAGTGGTTTCCCTGCCCGACGGAATTGAATATGTACCGACTGAGGCCAGTGGATGTATCAACTATCAAGGTGAGGTATGGTACCGCAAACATTTCACTCCGGCAAATGAATTGAAAGGCAAAAAACTTTTCCTGCATTTCGAAGCTATCATGGGAAAAAGCAAAGTTTTTGTAAACGGCAATTTATTGACCGAACACTTTGGCGGATACCTGCCTGTAGTCATTGATGTCACCGATGCACTGAATTGGGGGACAGACAATGTGATAGCTGTATGGGCAGACAACAGCAATGACCCCAGTTATCCTCCCGGCAAAGCACAGGATGTACTGGATTATACTTATTTTGGCGGCATCTATCGTGACTGCTGGCTCATAGCCCATCGTCCGGTTTTCATCACCGATCCCAATTTCGAAAACGAAATGGCAGGCGGCGGGCTTTTCGTGGCATACGACAAAGTTTCCGACACTTCCGCAGAAATAATCCTGAAAGCCCATATACGTAATGACAGTAAAAAGAACTTCAAAGGAGTAGTAGAATATGAACTTCAGCAACCCGACGGCACACAAGCCGCATTTCTGAACGATGTCATTCAAGTACGTCCGGGCAAGGCAGTCACTTCAAAAGATAAAATAACGTTGAAGTCTCCTCTGCTTTGGAGCCCTGAAACGCCTACGTTATATAACCTGATTATCCGTATCCGCGACAATGAAGGAAATGTAGTGGACGGCTACCGCCGCCGTATCGGTATCCGCAGCGTAGAATTCAAAGGCAAGGACGGATTCTGGCTGAACGGCAAACCTTATCCAAGCCCGCTGATTGGCGCCAACCGCCATCAGGATTTTGCCGTAGTAGGCAATGCCGTTGCCAACAGCATTCATTGGCGCGACGCTAAAAAGCTACGCGACACAGGTATGAAAGTTATCCGGAATGCTCACTGCCCTCAAGACCCCGCCTTTATGGATGCATGTGACGAACTGGGGCTGTTCGTCATTGTAAACACACCGGGATGGCAATTCTGGAATGACGCTCCTGAATTTGCACAACGGGTTTATAGCGATATCCGCAACCTGGTACGGCGTGACCGCAATCACCCTTGTGTATGGTTATGGGAACCTATCCTGAATGAAACCTGGTATCCGGCAGACTTCGCCAAAAATACCCTCGATATTGTCAATCAAGAATACCCTTATCCGTATTGCTATTCCGGTTGCGACAGCGAAGCACGGGGACATGAGGTATATCCGGTACTCTTCACTCATCCGGCCAATGCAGACAAGGACTGGGCCATCAAAAGCCTCGACCCTAAAATAACCTATTTCACCCGCGAGTGGGGAGATAATGTAGACGACTGGAACTCGCACAACTCCCCCAGCCGTGTGGCACGCAACTGGGGGGAACAGGCTATGCTCATCCAGGCACAGCATTATGCCGCCCCCCGTTATCCTTTCACCTGTTACGATGTACTCTGCCGTACTCCGCGCCAACACGTCGGCGGCTGTTTGTGGCACTCGTTCGACCACCAGCGCGGCTATCATCCCGATCCCTTCTATGGTGGTGTGATGGACGTATTCCGTCAACCCAAATATGCTTATTATATGTTCAAAGCCCAGCGCTCGCCCGAAAAGCAAGACCGTCTTTTCGAAACAGGACCGATGGTGTACATCGCCCATGAAATGACTCCCTTCTCACCCAAAGACGTTACTGTGTACTCCAATTGTGACGAGGTGCGGCTTACTTATAATAAAGGTGGCAAGACATGGACTTACACCAAGCCGGCAACAAAAGAAGGAATGCCCTCACCCGTTATTACATTCAAAGATATATACGACTTCATGATAGACAAAAACATGTCTATGAGAAAGAAGAAACAGGACGAGGTGTTCCTACTGGCCGAAGGCATCATAGATGGAAAAGTAGTTGCCACGCACGAAGTACGACCGGCCCGGCGTCCCGAGAAAGTGCTACTTTGGGTTGACAATGAAAACACCGACTTAAAAGCTGATGGCTCCGACTTTGTAACCGTAGTAGCCGCCATAGCCGATAAAAACGGGAACATCAAACGTCTGAACAACTATTATGTGAAATTCCATGTAGAAGGCGAAGGACGTATTTTGGGCGGAGCGAATATACTGGCCAATCCGGCTCCGGTAAAATGGGGAACAGCCCCCGTGCTGATACAATCCACCTTGAAGCCGGGTAAAATCAAAATCACTGCCAGCGTATTGTTCGAAGGCTCGCAAATGCCTGCCAGCGCAGTGTTGGAATTAGAAAGCAAGCCGGCGGCTCATCCTCTCATCTACACCGAAAGTGAAGCTGCGCTGATTTCCATGAACAGCGACTCACCTTTCGGGCAATCAGCCGCCAAATCGGCTTCCGAACTGGAACAGGAACGTTTGCTGAAAGAACGGAATGCACAAAAGCTGAAAGAAGTGGAAAAACAGCAAGCTGATTTCGGTGAAAAGAAGTAAACCTTTCCATCCGGTGTGGGGAAGAGGCAGAAAGAGAAAAGCAATTCAAAGCCTCTTCTACTCCATCCCCATAAGGGATGGAACAAAATGAAAAAACTAAAATACAAATCACCCATGACATATAAGTTAACCGTTACAACCTTGGCACTAACTGCCATAACCTCCACTGTAGCAGCTACTCACACCAAACCAGACACGGAACATCCCCATATCGTATTGATTTTATGCGATGATATGGGATTCTCTGATTTATCCTGCTACGGAGGAGAAATACATACCCCTAATATAGATTATCTGGCCGAACAAGGCATACGTTTCAGCCAATTTAAAAACACAGGACGAAGCTGCCCCAGTCGTGCCGCCTTACTCACCGGACATTATCAGCACGAAGCGGGAATGGGATGGATGACCGCGGTAGACGAACATCGTCCGGGGTATCGGGGACAGATTTCGGATCACCTGCCCACCCTTGCCGAAGTACTGCGCGACCAAGGCTATGCCACTTACATGAGTGGCAAATGGCATGTTACCTTAGATGCGGCCTTTGAAACCCCCAATGGAAGTTATCCAGTTCAACGGGGATTCGACAAATACTACGGCTGCCTGCATGGAGGGGGAAGCTATTACAAACCAGATCCCGTTTATCATAACCTGCAACGGATTACCGAGTTTCCGGATGATTATTACTATACCACCGCTATCACAGACTCTGCCGTTAGTTTTATCAAACAACATCCCACGCAGACTCCCATGTTCATGTACATAGCACATTACGCACCTCACTTGCCCCTACAAGCCCCCCAAGACAAGATAGATGCTTGCCGTGAGCGCTATAAAGCCGGCTACGATGTTCTACGCCAACAACGTTTCGAACGTCAAAAAGCCTTAGGGCTGATAACGCCGGAAATGGTTCTTCCAGTCTTCCAAAAAGAATTTCCGGACGGTAAACGACCCGCCTGGACCGAACTTACTCCACAGCAGCAAGAAAAATGGATAACCGATATGGCTACCTATGCCGCCATGATCGAAATCATGGACAGCGGCATAGGAAAGGTAATACAGACCTTAAAAGACAAAGGAATGTATGAACATACCCTGTTTCTGTTTATGAGCGACAACGGCTCTACCAGTGAAGGGGGATTCATCAAACAGCTGATGGCTGATTTAAGCAATACCCCCTATCGCAGTTACAAACAATGGGTATTCCAAGGAGGAACCAGTTCCCCTCTCATCCTTACAGACGGAAGAAGCAAAAGCCAGACAGAAAAAGGCAGTATCTGTCGGGAACCCAGTCATATCATTGATATTTTTCCCACCTGCCTGGATATTGCTTCCGCACATTACCCCGACACGTTTCACAATCAAAAAGTGAAATTGGCCGGAACCAGTCTCCTGCCGGCTATACGAAAACAGAAAATACAGCCGCGCGATCTTTTCTTTGAACATCAGACCTCATGCGCCATCCTGTCTGACGGTTGGAAACTAGTACGTGCCAACGGCAGACAGCCTTGGGAATTGATTCACCTCACCACCGATCCTTTTGAGACACAAGATCTTTCCGAACAATTTCCTTTAAAAGCAAAAGAATTAGAAAACAAATGGACACGATGGGCAGAGCAACAACACGTTTATCCTTTTGAATACCGTCCATGGACAGAACGAATCAATTATTACCAGTCACTATATCCCGATCAAAAAGGCAAAGAAAACTAAAAAGTTTCCATAAAAATCCCTGTTTAAATTTTCATTCATACAATTCCCTTCATTCAAAACAACAAAAAACTATGATTTTCAATGAGAATTTAAACAGGGAGACAATGAACACCCCTGCCATCTCCTCAAATTTCCCCTTATTCCCCTAATTTATCGAAAAAAAATCAGCTTTCGCCGAATAGATTAGAAAAATCGGCCGAGAACATTTACCTTTGCTGTCTAAAATTAAATAATAAATACCATTCAAGTTTTAATCATAAAACAGCAAAACGAAAACGATGATGAAAAAGACAACAACTATTCTCTGTTTGGGCATCGCTCTATGCATGTTGGGGTGTAGCGATGACGACGATCAAGTTACGACAACCTCCACCGTTCCTTTTTCTCTCACAGCATCTCTGTCTCCCCGTTCTTCAGATGCAGAGGATACAGGCATCCTGCAAGGCAACTGGGACGCCAACAGCCAACTGGCCGTAATAAAAACCGGTTCCAGCGGCGTTCCCAAAAGCATTCTCACAAGAAAAACCGACTCTTCTGACACCTTTACGGGCAATCTTTCGACACTGGTAAAGAATGAGAATGAAATTGCCGTATTTTACCCGGCGGCAGCCATCACCGCGAACAGCAGTGACACCCTGACCCAAACCCTCAACCTGAGCGGACAGGACGGAACACTGGCAGGTATAACAAATTATGATTACTTATGGGCACAATGTAAAGCCGGCATGAACGAAACCACAGGCTCTTCCGCCTGCGAAATGACCAGTTTGGTCACTATCGGTAAATTCCAGTTCACCGTCAACGGTGGCAGTCCTTTGAACAACATCACAAGAATTACCATAACCGCCACTGCCGGAACCCTCTACTCCAGTGCCGTTATGAAACTAAAAAACGGAGAGTTCAGCAGTACCCAAACAGGAAATATCACTATTAAAAACAAAGCCGGTATTTCCGGAACCACCTACATCTCCTTCTTCCCTTCCGAAGCACAGTTGCATTTCACTCTTGTTACCACCACCGGTGAAGTGTATGAGGCAGCTACTTCGACAACCATCAAATTGGAGAAAGGCAAAGTATACGAAGCTCCGGCACTCACTTGCACTCTTTTACCTTCTGCCAAGGTAGGCGATTATTACTATAGCGACGCTACTTTCTCCAGCGAGAAGAATGAGAATAAAACCTGCATCGGTATTGTCTATGCCCTGGATGATGCGGACGGCAATCTCTCGCCCACCCTGTCCACTTCTCCATTCGGACGCATCGTGGCATTAGGCGACAACCAGTCCAGTACCAAATGGATCAGCAAAGCAGAAGATATAGAAGGCATCGAAAACTATACCACCGCCGACGGCACATTGACAAGCGGTGTCCTCCCTTATTATAACGGAACCGCCGATTCTTTCTTCTCCGATAAGGACGAGGAACGTATCAAGGGGGCAACCATTCATGTTGAAACCGGACAACCTGCCACCTGGGTGTCAGAAGGAGCCATCAGCGACTTCAATGGAAAGGCTCACACCGCCTACCTCGGTAAAAGTTCTTCCAGCTACCCGGCAGGAGGCTACTGCTACCAATACAGTACCAGCGGCAAATCGGCAGGTGAATGGTATTTACCGTCGGCAGGCGAGTTGACTTTGTTGTGGGAACTTCAAAAAGCCGGAATCATTTGTAAAGACAAACAAGATTGTTTCAATGATTTTGCACGCAAAGCGTACTGGTCTTCTTCCGAACACTCGGCAGAATCCGCCTGGCATCTGAATTTTGTAAGTGGTGCGATAGTTGCTAACAGTAAAGCCAGCAACTACGCCACACGCCCTGTCGCACAATTCTAAAGGTCCGATGGAGGCACAGCAGTTCCCATTGGCTATAAATGGTTGACAAATTGATTGTAAAGCCCGGTCCGTTCACCACCAAACGGACCGGGCTTCTTTTTTTTCATATTTTCCACTCTTCCTTTATCAACCCGGACATTTTCCGATCTTTGCAATACACTAATTCTTATGCCCATGAAAATACACCCCACCTGTAAATTACAAGCAATCATGAAGAAAACGGAAAGATTGGCAACAAGCATGGGAACCAGCCTGAAGAGATGTAACGTATCATCGCCCGCAAACTGAACATGCCCGTATAGAAAATGTATGGCATGGTTGCTTGCTATACGTTCTTTGCCATGATCCCCAAAGGAAAACATCCCATCTCCGTATGCATGGGAACGGTCTGCCGTGTACGCGGCTCCGAAAAACTACCGGAAGAATTTAAACGGATATTGGGAATAGAAGCAAGAGAAACAACTCCCGATGGCAAGTTCTTTCCGGACTGTCTGTGGTGTGTAGGCGCCTATGGATTGCCCCCTGTAATAATGATAGAAAGTCTATGACCGACTGCAACCTGTGGATGTGGAGAAGATTATTGAAGACTTGGAATGAAATGCAATCTTTTTTTCTTATTATTAAAATCTTCCTTTTTAATTATTAAGCGTTTTCTTCCTTTTATGTTCTATCTCCCAAGCTTGCGGAGTTAACTCCATAGCCTTTGGAGTTATCTCCATAAGCTTGGGAGTTAACTCCAAAGGCTATGGAGATAGAACACATCCTTTCAAAAAGGCTTACTCTTACGGTCAAAAAGAATTAGCTATTCCTATACTATCACTAAACCCTACAATAAAGTTAAATGAGGAAAAGCCGCATAAACAACGAATAATGCAAAAGTTTGATAAACCGGTGAAAGAATACCACAAGATATCAGAAGAGTTCCCCGTTTTCCAAACAGATGGAAAGCGGGGAACTCTTCTGCATTAATAAATGCATTCAGTTTAAACAGGTTATAAAAACAAGTATAAACTATTTTATAATGAAACGCAGACAAGTTATTCTTTATCCTTGTCTGCCGGAAGCCTTTCTATCCGAACTCTGCCTGCCTTGCCCTTGTCTGCTTTGAGCCTGTTTCTTCCTGCGCCAATAATCACCATTGCTTTTGCTGCCCCGGTACACCTTATTGGCTTTTGCTTTTTCTTTCAGTTCTTCGGTCTTGCCGGCCTGCGCTTTTTCCCCTTCCACGGTCACCCAAGGATGGTCTTTCACAACAGGAATCTGTAGTCCTATCAGTTTTTGGATATCCTTTAAATAAGGCAATTCTTCCGATTCACAAAAAGAGATGGCTATTCCGTCGTGTCCGGCACGCCCGGTACGACCGATGCGGTGCACATAAGTTTCCGATATATTGGGCAGTTCATAGTTGATAACGTGAGAAAGCTGGTTCACATCAATGCCTCTGGCTGCAATATCTGTGGCTATCAGCACTCTTGTGGTATGATCCTTGAAGTTTGTCAACGCCCTTTGGCGTGCGTTCTGCGATTTGTTTCCATGAATAGCTTCCGCCCCGATCTCACTCTTGTTCAAAATCCTCGCCAATTTATCCGCACCATGCTTGGTACGGGTAAAAATCAACACTGACTCTATCTCAGGATTCTTCAGCAAATGCAGCAACAAGTCCTTCTTTTCCTTCTTCTCTACAAAATAAACACTCTGCCGGATAGTATCAACAGTAGATGAAACTGGAGTCACCTCTATCTTCTCCGGATTAGTCAACATGGAATCTGCCAGCTTCTCTATTTCAGAAGGCATGGTAGCCGAGAAAAACAAAGTCTGTCGCCGGGCAGGAATCAGTTTCAATACTTTCTTGATATCGTGTATGAAGCCCATATCAAGCATACGGTCTGCCTCATCCAATACAAAATACTCCAACCCCTTCAATGAAATACAGCCTTGCGACTGCAAATCAAGCAAACGTCCGGGAGTGGCAATCAATACCTGCACACCTCGTTTCAAAGCATCAACTTGCGCCTTTTGGGGCACTCCACCGAAAATGACGGCATGCTTCACTCCGGTATATCCGGCATATTGGTCAAAGTTCTCGCCTATCTGTATAGCAAGCTCACGCGTCGGGGTGAGTATCAATGCTTTGATACCTTTTTTATGGTCTGATTGATAAAGTCGTTGTATAAGGGGGATAGCAAACGCTGCTGTTTTTCCTGTTCCTGTCTGGGCGCATCCCAGCAAATCTTTACCTTTTAATAATACAGGAATTGCTTGTTCCTGAATGGGGGTCGGCGTTGTATAGCCGGTTTGTTGTAAAGCCTTCAAAATAGGCTCTATAAGATCTAATTCTTTAAATGTCATGTGAAATAATTAAATTGGGCCTCACGGCCTGTATCTATTTTATGGGAACAAAGGTACAGTAATGATTCTGCCCGAAAGTATTTCCGGGCAGACTTTATGGTTATTTAACTAGATAGTTCCTGTTTGATCCATTGAATAGTTCCATCATAAGAAAGAAGATACTTCACACTTACCGCCCATATCATATCGTAATCTACGTAACTCTACTTACAGAACAAATAAACATTTCCACCAAAGTCCGAAACCACCAATGCATTACCCGACAGGGCTACCGACCCGAACATAGGAGCTCCTGTAGCATGTTTCCATACCACCTTGCCATCCTCTTTATTAATTCCGTATACCGTACCGTCCGAAGCGGCTATATAAACAATATCTCCCGCCCATACCGCACTGGTTTCAATCGTAGCGGAAGGCTGACGGCTATAAGGACAGGTATAAACCAAAGCATCCCCCACAGGACAAGTCCATTTTTCTTCCAATGTCTCACTATCCAAGGCTATCAGCCCTTTCTGTGCAGAACCAAAGATAATCTCCTTGTCAGTGAGTAAAGGAGTAGAAGTAACGTCCACATTATAAGGTAATGGTTTACGGACTATCACTTTTCCGGTAGCAGCCTCTAATATAAAGAAAGACTTATCTGAGATCAGATACAACAAGGCACCATGCATGGCAGGAGATGCTCCCCGATTACGCAAACCGTTATCGCTGACCGCCCAAAGTTTCTCACCTGTTTTGGCATCATTGCCGTAAAGGGCATTCCATTGTGCACCGGCAACCAGCAGGTTGTTACCCAAAGTCAGCGTGCTCGTAGTCCCTTCTCCTTGTCCCCAGCCTTCATTTTTCCAAAGTTGTTTGCCCGTTCGGGCTTCAAAAGCACAAAGCCCCTTTCCGGTTCCCGCATAGACCACTCCTTCACCGGCCACCAGTCCGTCAATAAGGGCCGGCAAGCCATTTACGGGCAATTGCTTTTCCCAACACAATTTACCGGTTTCGGTATCAATGGCATACAAAAAGCCTTGGGCATCCTGGGCAAACACGATGTCACTATCAACCGCAATGGAGTTTTTAATAGAATTACGAACAGGACAACTCCAAAGAATTGTACCGTCCTTCCCATTCAAAGCATACACATGGCCTGCACCTTTCAGATCCTCATCCACAGAGGCAACAATTACTTTTCCCTTGTGTATCAGTGGAGAAGTCATATAAAGATTAGCTCCGACATTGTTAGTCCATGCCAGCTGCAAAGGCAAATTCAATGGAGCGGAAACGGGGGCGGAATGTTTCGCATTGCCTGACAGATTATCCCAGTCAGCAGAAAACAAAGGAACGGCCTTTTCAGTCCGGCAGATAAAATTACTTTCTGCTTCAGCTATCTCTCCGTTATTAAAACGGGCTGTTACCCGCAAAGTAAGTTCCTTACCCACATATTTATGAGACAAGGGAAGCTCCCCGTTCCATGACCAGTCAGTACTTTGCAGCAATCGCTTGTTTTTCAGCACAGGTTTCCCGTCGGCCAGACAAGTATAGAGCACTTCTCTCACCGGCGACACGGAAGAATACACATTGACAGCCACCGGAAGGACACCCGAAGCCATTACTCCTGCAGGCGAAGCGATACAGATATTCTTGTCCAAATAGGTATAACGGAGCTCGGAAGTGAAATCTCCTTTACTATCTACGTGCATCACACGAAAAGCAGTAGTGGAATGATCTATGCCTCCTTTATCCAATGAAGAGGTACAAACACTGTAAACATCTCCCTGTTTCTTCATATAGTTAATATGCCAATGACCATATACCCATGCTTTCAAGTTGTACTCATTCAGATTAATGCTTCCGGCATTCTTGCTCTTAAAAATAAAGGTATCTTCGTATGTCAGCAAATCATGATTGAAAACAACAACAGGAGTTCCGGGGCGGATATGAGCCAGGTCGTTCTTCAACCAACGACAGACGTCATCGGAAGTATAGCCTGGAGCATGGTCTCCTCCGGGCATCGGCGTAACAACATAGTGCACATTACCTGCATCAAAAGAATAATATACCGGCCCATAAATGCTTTCAAAAAGTTCTTCGCCATACTTCCCCTTTACCAAATCATGATTTCCGATACAATAAAAGACAGGACAGTCCATATTTTCCGTATTCATCAGTTTGATATGAGCCTTCAAGCCTTTTTCATAGCAGATATCCCCGGTATGAATGATAAAAGCCGCCTGTTCATTCCTGGCATAGTCACGCACATTATTCACCCAGTCTGCATGGTTTTCCGTATTAAATATCTCTGTATCAGCAATATGAATATACCTGTGGGAGCCGTTTTTACGAATCCGTCCACTGTAAGGGATCAAACCGAAATCATAACCGGACTGTTTCTTTTCTATTTTATGATAATGACGGTTAAATGTTTTATACCCCGAAGGAGTGGTAATGAAAATAAAACGTTCACGCTCATGACCGGGTAAAGTAAAACTACCGTCGGCAGCCGTTTCAACCACATTCAAGCCATCGGATACTTTGATGCCCGCCAGCGGTTTTTCACTTTGGTCAAATACGCCATTCTTGTTTTTATCTACATATACATGGCCCGTGTAAGCAGCCATCACCGGCATTGCGGCCAACATCAGGCACGATAATAAAAAGGTCTTTTTCATGAATATCTATTTTTATCAACTCTTATTTTAATCAAGTTCGAATTTCGAAAGGACAAAACCATGATCTGAAGGATAGAAAAAATCTTCTCCTTTAAAAGTAAAAGTTTTACCCAAACTATTGTCATAACACTCAGATGCTATCGCCTGAATGGTTTTTCCCTGATAATAAATAAAATCAATGCGGTCCATACGACACTCGGTTTCCAACGAATCCGCATCTGTCAGCCACGTTACTCCCAGATTGGCCACCGGATTGGGGTTCATCTCACGGAAACTATCTTTAAATCCCGCCTCTTCCATAGCAATGGAAACAGGCCAATCCACCACTGCACCACCATGAAGATACAGGTTACGGGTAGCTTCCGTCCAATCCAGATGAGAATGCACGTTAAAATCACCGCCCATTATAATTGGAATACTGTCGGCCTCTGCCAACAAGGGTTGAAGAACAGACAAAATCTTATGTATTTCCTCATCACGTGTTCCCTCCATCTCCCAAGCCAATATTTCTTCCTTGGATTTATCCGTCGGGGCCAAACGCATATCAGGAAGATAATGCAACCAAGTATTAAAAACACGGACAGGTTTCCCATCCACATCTATCATCACTCCGCCAAAATTAAAGGTACTTATGCTGTCGGCAAAAGCATATTTCCGAATAATGGGATAACGGCTATAAATAGAAAGATTATCAGAAATGAGATTGTACGAATATCCCAATGAGTCGGCTACCATCGGGGCAGCTCCATAAGTTTCAATCATCAAGACCACATCAGCCTCACTTTTTTTCAGAATATCAATAGTTCCCTCACACCCTTTTCCGGAATAAGTTTTTGAATGACCGCCATGCCATACATTCCATGAAAGGACAGTCAGCGTCTTTTTCGACTCTTTTGAAGATGTGCAAGCTGCCAATGCACACAAGCAAAGGACTACTACCCCAATAAAATTTCTTGTTATCATCATAGATTAGACTTGTTAATTCCGGACAAAGATAGTGAATTATTCAGGAGACAACACTATAAAATATACCCTAAATAGGGTATTTCCGCCATGAACATCTTCCCCTATCTTTGCATTATAAAATCAGAACCCACTAAATGAAAAGATTATGGCAAGAATAAAAAAAGAATTGACCGAACTCATCGGAGGAACTCCCTTGTTGGAACTGTCACGCCTTAGTAAAAAACACGATGCGAAAGCGCAAATAATTGCCAAACTGGAATACTTCAATCCCGGAGGAAGTGTAAAAGACCGTATAGCCCTGGCAATGATAGAGGATGCAGAAGCCAAAGGAATCTTGAAACCCGGAGCGGTTATCATTGAACCAACCAGCGGCAACACCGGCGTAGGGTTAGCATGGGTTGCCAGCGTGAAAGGTTACAAAGCCATACTGACCATGCCCGAAACCATGAGCCTGGAACGCCGGAATTTATTAAAAGCGGCAGGTGCACAATTGGTGCTGACCGAAGGTGGCAAAGGAATGAAAGGGGCTATAGAAAAAGCGGAAGAACTGCGCAAGACCACACCCGGAGCCGTCATTTTAGGTCAGTTCGACAATCCGGCAAATCCTGCGGTCCATGTCCGCACCACCGCCCGGGAGATATGGGATGACACTGATGGAAAAGTAGATATCTTTGTTGCCGGAGTAGGCACCGGAGGTACACTGACCGGTGTAGCAGAAGGATTGAAAAAACAGAATCCCAACATACAAATCGTAGCAGTAGAGCCGGATAACTCCCCTGTTCTTTCGGGCGGGCAACCGGGAGCACACAAGATACAGGGTATCGGCGCAGGCTTTGTTCCCGAAACGCTTGATACCAAGATTTACGATGAAATAATCGCAGTCGAGAACGAGGACGCATTCGCTACAGGCAGAACGCTTGCAAGAAAAGAGGGCTTACTTGTCGGCATCTCATCCGGTGCGGCTGTATATGCGGCTACACAGCTTGCTAAGCGCCCCGAGAACAAGGGCAAGAACATTGTTGTTCTTCTCCCCGATACAGGCGACCGTTACCTCTCAACACCTATGTTTGCAGAATAATTCAGAAATTTCTATACCCAATTTTATATAGCCATCGCAAAAGCTGTCTCAAACGGACAGCTTTTTGCATTTTGTTTATAAAGCGATTTCAAATAATCGCTGAAAATCCGCATCATAACGTTATCTTATAACCGCATTTTGCAAGTTATCAATTCTAAACTTGCACAAACGTGCTTGTGCTATAGCACAAAACCATGTAAAACCGGTTGACCTTACTGCTTTTCGGTAGTACAATACAGGTAAAGAAAAAACAAGTACCGCAACGGCGCAGGACGATGAAAGTTCTGCGCCGTTTTGTTTACAAAGGAAAGGATGACGTAAAAATGTATGAATGCAGTTTAGACAGAATGAAGGATAAGATCTCCACTTTCAGCAAATTCGGTGATGCAGGCCACGGCGGTATCACACGTTACTCGCTCTCGCCCGAGGCTATTATGGCCCGTAACGAGTTCATCAAGCGTATGAAGGCTATCGGCGCAGAGATCGAGATAGATGATGTTGCTAATATCTACGCAACGCTCCCCGGCACAGACCCCGACGCAAAGCGTATCGTAATGGCTTCTCACTGCGACTCGGTAAAAAACGGCGGTAACTATGACGGTATACTCGGTGTTATGTCGGCTATGGAGGTGCTTGAAACAGTACACGAGAAGAACATCCCTCATAAGCATCCTCTCACCGCTATGATATGGACAAACGAGGAAGGCTCGCTGTATCCGCCCGCTATGATGTGTTCGGGTATCGTATGCTACGATTATCTGCCCGAAGATATCAAATGCAAGTTCAAGTATGAGGATATGATGAATTCAAAGAGTATCCTTGACAATACATCGACATTCGGTGAAGCGCTTGACAAGTCGGGCTTCAAGGGCGACAAGAAGTACCGCCTGTCACCCGACAGATATATGTATATGTTTGAAACTCACATCGAGCAAGGTCCTATCCTTGAAGATGCAGGAAACGATATAGGCGTTGTTGACTGTGTACTGGGTATGTTCAACTACAGGCTGAAGTTCTACGGACAGACGACCCATGCAGGCACATTCCCGATGCCCAAGCGCCGTGACGCATTCTTTGCCGCTTCACAGGCTCTGTGCTATCTGCACGAGGAAATCGACAAGCTCGGCTACAGCGACCTTGTTTACACAACGGGCGAGGTTGTATGCCACCCTTGCGT
>OHFM01000434.1_pt1 | contig 17435 bp, 18 predicted proteins | sample 1567511 | NCBI WGS metagenome assembly OHFM01 (sample SAMEA3879571, study PRJEB24766) | human gut metagenome | biome: human-associated habitat; feature: feces | place: USA | collected 1985/1987
GAATCTGCCTAATCCACATCGACTTCTTTTTCCTTTCTCGCATAAGCTTCGATCAAAGTTTCCTGAATATCATTTTCATACAAACGCATTTCCACTTCCATCGGCGTCGGATCTGCTGTAAATTTCTTTCTTCCTAAATGATTGAAGAAAATCAGGATCCCTACGATCAGCCCGATGCAGTAAGTCAGCTCTATCAGGGTAAATCCATTCGATTCTTCTCCGGTAAGAAGCAGATAAATCCGGGAAAACATCTTTGTCACCGACACATCATGGAAAATGCTGCTCCGATAAATGTGATTCCCGCAACTACAACCACTTTAATTCCCTGCCAGATAGTATTTCGTTTTTTCTCCCCTTCATAGGTAATGATCAGGTCACTTTCTCCTTCGTTCTGAATCTGTAGTCCGGGAATTTCCCGATGGATACATTCTATGATTTTCAGAACAGACACCACATATCTGTGCTGTTCTTTTTTCGGGATTTTCAGGATCCGCAGTGGTTTAATCCTGTTCATGATGGAAGAATTGCTGCATTCCATTGTCAGGATATCTCCCAATGTCACATTTGGTTCTTTCACCTCGGTATTCTTTTCCCCTTTGATATAAAGTATTTCATTTCCCGAAGACATCTGTATCCGTCCTTTCTTTTACCGGTAGCGCCTGCCAGATCAGCGTTCCTTCACTTACCTGGTCTGTCCCCCGGACATCATTATAATAGTAGATCATTCCGATCAGAACAGCTGTCAGCAGGGCACAAAGAACACAGCCCCAGATATATTTTTTTCTTCTTTCCAATCGCATCCGCCTCCTTTGTGATCTGTTTCAGATAGGAAATAGTATCCCTGTTTTTCCAGAAAACATACATCCTTTTATTCTTTTGCGTGTTCCCGCATGGTTTTCAGGATCTTTTTCTCCATCCGCGATACCTGCACCTGTGAAATTCCAAGCTCTTCGCCGATTTCTGTCTGCGTCTTATCTGCAAAATAGCGCAGATACAGAAGCTTTCTCTCGTCTTTTTTTAATTCTTTTATGTTGATATTTAATAATTTTAATGTTTTATATATGTCTGAAGTTTCATCATTAAGTAGAGCAGTGAGTAGACTTGTTAGTGTTATATCTTGTCTTAGTGTATCTTCTGTTAATAAGCATTCTTCTACTGCTTTTAGTATTTCTTTACTATATAGAACGTAATCTATTTCTGATGAGCCTTTCGATATTTTTTCTTTTATTATTTCGTATGATAAGTCATAGTTTAATAAGGTATCTATTATGTTGTTTTCTGTTTTAAATATTGCTAGTAGTATGTGTTTAGATGTTACAAGTTCATCATTATTTTTTAATGCTTCTTGTTCACTTATTTTAAATATTGTTTTTAATTCTTCTGTATAATTATTCATATACACCTCCATATATTCTATGTTATATTGTGAGGTTTTATTTATTTTTATACAAGAAAAAAGACCTTTTAAGGTCTTATTTATATAGTACAAATATTACTATTAATATAATTACTATTATTACTGCTAATAGTTCAAGTACTAATTTCCAGCTCTTCTTTAGCCATTCTTTGTATGGAATATTTAATGTTTCAAGTCCAAGTATCATCATTGTAGATGTTGGTGCGATGAACATTGTTAGACCATATATTGATTGTACTAATAGAGCAAGGCTATTTATGTTGTCTGCATATAGACTAGCCATATAAGGAACTGTAGATTGTACTACGTATAGCATTTCTACATCCATTACAGAAGTTAGTATTAGTGTTATTGTACTGAATATTACATATATTATTTTTCCTATAAATGTTACATTTATTAGGTTTGCTAATCCATTACCACAAGTGTTGCATATGAAGTCTGCAATTGTTACGATGAATGGTTTGTATCCAGTTACTAATACTAATACGTATGCTACTGCAACTAAGAATGCAGGTTTTAGCATTTTTTTAGCACCTTCACCAAATGATTCAATTACATCATCAATATTTATGTTATAAACAAGTTTAATTAATAATGTTGCTATTAATATCATTACAGTGAATTCTGGTATAGCCCATGAACCAAATTCTCCTAGACCATCTATTAGATATGCTACTATAGTGTGGTCTTTAATAGCCCATTCAGTTACAGTAGTATGTAGGTCAGTGAAGAAAGTTACTTTAAATATTCTTGACCAGTCTGTGTATCCTAGAATCATTATTACTAGTAATATACCAGTTATAACAAATATAGGCCAGCTTGGTTTTTTACTTTGTTTCTTTTCTCCTACGAAGAAATATTCATCTGCTATTTCTGCATTTGCTGTTTTAGTTTTTTTAGCGTGACTTAATGTGAAAGCCATATAAACAACAAATGTTAGTAAGAATAGTGCTAATTTTGCTATTAACATTTTAGTTGTTAATTCAGTTCCTACTATTTGATTTATGTAACCAACTGTATTGAATGCATATGTGTTACCAATAGTACCTATTAGTGTGCTTATAAATGTTACTAAGAATGCAGTTATTTTATCATAACCCATTAGTAATATTATTCCACATAATGCTGGTATAAATGCAAATAAGATAACATTGAAACCAAATACACTATTTAATGCTGCAAGTATGAATGCAACAGCAACTAAGAATATTGTTTCTTTTCCTTTCAAAGATTTTGCAATTTTTTCAAGAGCATTTCTGTATTTGCCAGTTTTACTTAATACTCCATAGAAACCACCAACTACAAGTATGTATAGTATTGGTTCTATAAAGAATTTAAGACATAAGTATGGATATTCTATCAAATTGTATAATGATATTCTAGATAAGCCAAGACTTGTTATTTCAGCACCGCTTGCTTTCCCAGCTGGAATTATCCAAGACATTATAGAAAATACTATGAAAAGAATCACAATTGTTTTGAACAGTGTGTTGTTCTTTTTCATTTTAATATACCTCCCATTTAATTATACAATAATTATGCTTTGTTTTACAAGAATTTATGCATATTTTTTGAGGTTTATCTAAATGAATTGAGGCATTGTTTTATTTTTTATATTTATTTGACTTTTGTTTTATATTCTATTTAGATTGTGATACTTGTTATGATAAAAGAGGTGCTATGTGTGAAGAAAAAGAAAAAAAGCATTAGTTATATAATATAATTAATGCTCTTTTATTTTTAGTTTTCAGGTTTCATTAATGGGAATAATATTACGTCTCTTATTGATTCACTTTCTGTGAAGAACATTATTGTTCTATCTATTCCGTATCCTATTCCTCCTGCAGGTGGCATACCATATTCTAGTGCTTCTACGAAGTCCATATCTATGTCATTTGCTTCTTCATTACCTAATTCTTGTTCTTTTAATTGATTTTCAAATCTTTCAAGTTGATCGATAGGGTCATTAAGTTCTGTGTAAGCATTTGCCATTTCTTTTCCACCTATGAATAATTCAAATCTTTGAACAAATCTTGGATCTTTTGGATCTTTTTTTGTTAATGGACTTATTTCAACTGGATGACCACATAAGAATGTTGGTTGGATTAGTGTTTCTTCTACATATTTTTCAAAAAATTTATTTACTATGTGTCCAAATACTTTCTCGTGTTCTTCTAATTCTATTCCGTGTTCTTCTGCAAGTTTTAACATTTCTTCAGTTGTGTAGTTTTGAGTAAAGTCTATTCCTGTTTGTTCTTTAATTGCTTCACACATTGTTATTCTTTTGAAGTTGCCAGTTAGACTTATTTCGTTGCCTCTCCAGTTGAATGTTTCTTTGTGGAATACATTATTAGCTATTGTTTTGTATAGGCTTTCTGTCATTTCCATCATTCCTTCAAGGTCTGAGTAAGCTAGATAAGCTTCCATTGAAGTGAATTCTGGATTGTGTGTTGCGTCCATTCCTTCGTTTCTGAATAATCTACCTATTTCATATACAGCGTCTAATCCTCCAACAAGTAATCTTTTTAGTGGAAGTTCTAGAGCTATTCTTAGGTACATATCTAAGTCTTGTGCATTATGGTGTGTTATGAATGGTCTTGCACTTGCACCAGTTAATAAAGTGCTTAATACTGGTGTTTCTACTTCTAAGAAGCCACGATTATCCATAAAGTTTCTTATACAAGTTATTATTTTTGATCTGTAGATTGCATTTCTTTTTGCTTCTTCATTCATTATTAAGTCTACATATCTTCTTCTATATCTTTCTTCTTTGTCTTGAAGTCCGTGGAATTTTTCTGGAAGTGGTTTTAATGCTTTTACTAAGTGAGTATATTTTAAGCATTTAATTGTTACTTCTCCAGTTTGCGTTTTCATAATTTTACCTTCGATGCCAACTATGTCTCCGATGTCAGCTGTTTTAAATAGTGCGTAAGATTCTTCTCCTATATCATTTATTGAAATGTATATTTGAATTTTTCCGGATTTATCTTGTATTGTGAAAAATGATGCTTTTCCCATTTTTCTTATAAACATTATTCTTCCTGCGACTTTAACTAAGATATTTTCGTTTTCTAATTCTTCGTGAGTTTTTCCTTCATATTTTTCTTTTAGTTCTCCTGCTAGAGCTGTTCTGTCGTATCTGTTTCCAAATGGATCCATACCTAACTCTTTTAGTTTATTAGCTTTTTCTCTCCTTACTAATTCTTGTTCTGTAAAATTTCTTTCCATTTTTTTCATTCCTTTCTTTCTAAATAAAAAAGTTAATGATTAAAGGGGCGAATAGTGTCGCGGTACCACCCTTCTTAATCATTAACTGATTATCTCTTATTTTTAACGGTATAAACCGGGCATAAGCCACTCAAAGGTTTTTATTCACATTGGTCTTATTGTTAACTTCCACCAAACGTTAACTCTCTATTAACAGTACCGATGTTACTCGTCCTTCTCTTTGATTTATGAGGTTATTGTACTATATATATCACAGTTTGTCAATATTTTTGAGCTATTAGTTTAGTTGTCCTGGAAGCACTAGTTTTTCTTTTATATTAATACCAGTTCCAATTCACGTTTCATCCATTCTCCTTATTTTATTATTTCATATATATCATTTATTATTTTTAAAAATTCTTCTTCTGTTTTAGCTTGACATATTTTTGTTTTAATTTCTTTAGTGCCTGGAATTCCTTTTAGGTACCATAGCGCGTGTGTTCTTATTTCTAGAAGTGCTGTTTTTTCATTAGTGTATTTTTTTAGTAAGTTATAATGGTGCAGAATCATATCTATTTTTTCTTTGTCTGTAGGTTTGTTTATGATTTTACCATTTTCTATGTATTCTACACATTCTTTTATGAACCAAGGGTTACCAAGAGTTGCACGGCCTATCATAATGGCATCACATTTAGTTTCTTTTAGCATTTTTTCGGCTTCATATATTGTTGTTATGTCACCGTTACCAATTACTGGAATATTAACACTAGCTTTTACTTCTTTTATTATGTCCCAGTTTGCTTTTCCACTGTAGCCTTGGCTTCTTGTTCTAGCGTGAATAGCTACTGCCGAAGCACCTGCTTTTTCTATTTTTTTTGCAACTTCTACTGCGTTTATATTTTTTTCGTCCCAACCACTTCTTATTTTTACTGTTATTGGAGTGTTTGTATTCTCTACAACATTTTTAACTATTTCATATATTTTGTCTGGATCTTTGAGTAGGGCACTTCCTGCTTGACTTTTAATTGCTACTTTTGGAACAGGACATCCCATATTGATGTCGATTATGTCAGGATGAAAGTTTTCTTCTATGTATTTTGCAGCTTTTACAAATGATTCTATGTCACTTCCAAATATTTGGATACTTATTGGTCTTTCTGTTTCTTCAAAGTTTATTAGGTCAATAGTTTTCTTTCCGTTATATTTGATACCTAAAGTACTTATCATTTCAGAGTATATTAAACCAGCACCCATTTCCTTAATTATTTGTCTATAACTTATGTTAGACACTCCTGCCATCGGTGCAAATACTATTCTATTTTTAATTTCTAAATCTTTTATTTTCCATGTCATATTTATATTATAATTTATTTGATAAAAAAAAGAAAGCACTTTATTCAGTACTTTCTGCTTGTAATGTGTATTTACATTTTAATTCTTTTGTTATGTTATAGAAGTATAGTACATCTCCAATTAGTTTAGTTGTTACATCTTTGTCATTACCACAGTCAAGTGTTGCACCTGTAAATTTGTATCCGTCGTTAGGACTTATTCCAAATGTTAGTGTTCCACTTTTTGTTGTTGATTGTGGAGATTTTGATGTGCTTAGCAGTGTTCCATTTACTATATCTAAAGTTACAGAAAATTTTAATGGTTTAAATTGTACTACACATACTGTGTTATTTGATAATGCTTTTATTTGTAATTTACCATCTATGTATTCACCTTTTTGATCGTTAGTACATTCTACACTGTCGAATACATAATTTTCTGAAGGTGTTATATCAAATATAACTGTTCCTCCGTAGTTTGCACTTTTGGTTTTTTCTGTTACTGAAGCATTCGATACGTTAACTTCTGCTGTGAAATCATTTATTTTGAATGATACTGTGCAAGTGTCATCAAGGTCAACGTTTGAAAGATTTAAGTCTTTTGTGTTTTCATCAAATGATGATACTATTTTGTTTTCATTATTTTCATTTTTATTTGAACAATCTATTTTATCAAATTTGTATCCTTCAGTTGGAACTATGTTAATTAATTTTGTTTTGCCCTTTTCAATTAAGAATTTTTGAGTCGTAGTGCCATTTGGTAATTTTGCATTTACTGAATTTATTGTTACTTCGTGTATATTTTTGTCAAAGTATAATTTACAAGTAGTGCTTGTGTTTAGTGAAGTTGGAGTAAATTTCCATTCTTCACTGTTCCAAGAACCTTCTATACCATTAGTACATTCATATCTATTAAATGTATAAAGTTCTTTTTCGTCAATTACTCCTTCAAATTCTTCATTTTCAAATTTTACTGTTTCTTGTTTTACTTCATTAGTGACTTCTTCTTCGTCGATGAAGTATTTAAATGTTATTTTATATTCTTCATTTGGGTTTTCTGCAGGTTTTCTTGTTAGATTAAATAATAAACCTACACCTCCACATGCTAGGGATATGAATAGTAATGTCACGATTACATATATTACACTTTTAGATTTTTTTTCCATTTTAATTCCTCCAATTTATTACTTTTTCTACCTATTATCATTTTAATATGTTACGTTTTGTTTGTCAACTATAATATTTTTTCTGTATTTAGTAAATTTTATGCCTTTTTTGTGCATTTTTTGCTTGATTTTTTCATTAGTTCTATTGTATAATTGTACCTGGTACATTTTTAAAGTTATTCTTGTGTATGGATGTGGGAAGTCTATATATATAAGGATAGAAATTTAGAAGGAGAAAAAATATGAAAACATTTATGTTAAGAAAAGAAGATGTTACTACTAAATTTTATGTTATTGATGCTAAAGATGTAACTTTAGGTAAAGTTGCAACTACTGCTGCACATATTTTACGTGGTAAACATAAGGTAACTTTTACACCTCACGTTAATTGTGGTGATGCTGTTATCATTATTAATGCTGGTGAAGTTAATTTAACTGGCGACAAATTAGATAAGAAAGTATATTATAACCATAGTGGTTATCCAGGTGGTTTAAGAGAAAGAACTGCTAAAGTTATGAAAGAAAAATATTCAGTTGAAATGGTAGAAAGAGCAGTTAAGGGAATGCTTCCTAAGAATAGACTTGGTAGACAAATGTATAAGAAGTTATTTGTTTATGAAGGTGCTAATCATAATCACGAAGCTCAAAAACCTGAAAAGATTGAATTATAGGAGGAAACTATGGCAGATAAGAAAGTTTATACAGCTACTGGTAGAAGAAAAAGAAGTGTAGCTCAAGTAAGTATGAAAAGTGGTAAAGGTAATATAGTTGTTAATGGTGTACCTGTTAGTGAATATATGCCTTATGAAACTTTAGTTATGGATTTAAAACAACCTTTAGAATTAACTGGAACTACTGATAGTTTTGATATTGATGTTACAGTTAATGGTGGAGGATTCAGTGGACAAACTGGTGCTATTAGATTAGGTATTGCAAGAGCACTTTTAGAAGTTGATACTGAAGGTTATAGACCAACACTTAAAGGTGCAGGTATGATAACTAGAGATGCTAGAATTAAAGAACGTAAGAAATATGGTCTTAAAAAGGCTAGACGTGCTCCACAATTTAGTAAGAGATAGTAAAAAATACTTTGCTAATTGCAAAGTGTTTTTTCTTGTTAATTTGTTTGATTTTTGTTAAATTTATATTGAGGTTAGTTATGGAAGAAATAGATGTTTTAAATTTAGATAGAAAGAAAATTTATGAGTGGTTTAATAGTTTTAGTAATCCTACATATGGGATAAATACTAGAATAGATGTTAGTAATGTAGTTAATTATTCTAAAGATAATAATTTGTCTTTCTTTATTGTTTTTTTATATTTAATTACTAAAAGTATGAATGAAGTTAAGGAACTGAGAATGAGATTTGTTAATGATAAACCTGTTATTTTTGATAAAATAAATCCTGCAGTTACTGTTATGACAAAGAATGAAGTTTTTGAAAATGTAAATCTTATTTATTATGAAGAATTTGATAAGTTTTATAATGAAAGTAAGAAATATATTGATATTGCTAAGAATGAAGAAATTTTAAAGGATACAGATTATAATGAAAGTGAGAGATGGGATTACTTTTATATTACATCTTTGCCTTGGATAGATTTTAATTCAGTTACTCATCCTATTCCTTTAGATAAATCAAGTTTAAGTGTTCCTAGATTATGCTGGGGTAAATATACTTTAGAAAATAATAAATATATGATGTCTGTTAATATTACAGTCAGTCATACTTTTGTTGATGGTTTTCATTTAGCTAAAGTTTTTAATAATTTAGAAAAGAATATAGAGATGCTATAGAAATATGTTTTTTTAAATTGCTAAGTTTTAAATTAATGTGATAGAATTAGATTAGAAAGAAGGTAGTATTATGAAGAAAATTAATAAAAAACATTTACATAGAGTTAATGAAAATAAAATGTTGTTTGGAGTATGTTCTGGACTTAGTGAATATTTTGATGTGGATGTTACTTTAATTAGAATAATATGGATAATTTTCTTTTTTACAGGTGCTGGTTTTTTGGCTTATTTACTTTGTGCTTTAGTTATGCCTGGTGAGTAAAGGTTTGTAAAAACTTTGTGAAATTTGTAGTATTAAGTTTTTCTTTGTGATACAATTACACTAGGTGATGAGGATTGCAAGCAAAAGTATTTAAAACGATTGATGAACAAATTGAGATATTAAAAGGTAAAGGGCTTATAATAAATGATATAGAGTATGCTAAGGAAGTGCTTCTTAGAGAAAATTATTTTTTTGTTATGGGTTATAGGCATCCCTTTTTGAAGAAAGATGCATCTAGAAAGTTTATAGATAATACTACATTTGAAGAAGTGTATAGTTTATTTGTTTTTGATAGAATGTTTAGAAATATTATTTTTAAGAATATTTTGATAGTAGAAAATAACTATAAATCTATATTTAGTTATACTTTGAGTAAAAGTTATGGTTATAAGGAAAAAGATTATTTAAGCGTTAATAATTTTGATTCTGATAAAGATAAGGTTAAACAGATTAATGATTTACTTAGGAAGGTAAAGAGACAGTTTAGAGTTAATGGTAGACAACATGGGGCGACTAGTCACTATATGGATAATTATGGGTATATTCCTTTATGGATAGGTATTAAAGTTATTAGTTTTGGTCTTATGAGTGAGATGTTTAGTATTTTGAAACCTAAAGATAAGGAATCTATTAGTAGTGTTTATAATATTGATTCTAATGAGATGGAAACTTATTTACCTATTTTAGCTAATTATAGAAATTTATGTGCACACGAGGATATTGTGTTTGATCATTTTACTCAGAGAGAAATTCCTGATACTAAGTATCATAATATTTTAAATATTGGGAAAGATGAAAATGGGTATGTGTTAGGTAAGAATGATATTTTTGCTTTAATTATTATATTAAAGAGGCTTCTAACTCAGACTGATTTTAAGATGATGATGAATGAGATTAATTATGAACTTGATAGACTTAATGGAAAGTTAAATACTATTCCTATTAGTGAAGTTACTGATAGAATGGGATTTCCAACTAATTATAAAGACATAATGTATTTAGATTAGAAATAAAGGAGGACTTATGAAAAAGATTTTAGGATATGTTATTACTGCTGTCGTTACTTTAGTGGTGTCAGTTGGTGCGATGTTTATGCTTATGAAGTTTTATCCTAATGAGATAGTTAAGACAATTACTGAGAAGAATGTTAATGTTACTGATACAGGTATTAGTGAGAGTGTTAATAAGGTTAAGAATTCTGTAGTTGTTATAGAGACTTATACTAAAGGTAGTCTTGTTGGAACAGGTACTGGATTTGTTTATGATAAGGATGAGAAAAATGGTTATATTATGACTAATCATCACGTTATTGAGAGTGGAGATACTATTAAGATAACTTATAGTAATGATAGTGAAACTACTGCTACTGTTGTTGGTAGTGATGAGTTTGCTGATATTGCTGTTCTTAAAGTTGATAAGGATACTGTTCTTAGTACTGCTACTATTGGTAAGAGTAGTGATATTAGTGTAGGGGATACTGTATTTACTATTGGTAGTCCAATGGGTATTGAGTATAAGGGTACAGTTACTAAAGGTATTTTAAGTGGTAAGGATAGACTTGTTAGTGTTAGTGTGGGTAATTCTAATAGTGCTGATTGGATTATGAATGTTATGCAAACTGATGCTGCTATTAACCCAGGTAATAGTGGTGGACCACTTTGTAATGCTAATGGAGAAGTTATCGGTATTAATAGTATGAAGATTGTTCAAACTACAATAGAAGGTATTGGATTTGCTATTCCTATTGAAGATGCTGTTATGTATGCAGAGAGTCTTAGAGAAAATGGAAAGATTAATAGGCCATATATTGGCGTTAGTATGATTAATGCTAGTAATACAATGCAACTACTTTATTCAGGTATTAGACTTGATAAGGATATAACTGAAGGTGTTGTAGTAGTTGATGTAGAGAAAAGTAGTCCTGCTAGTAGGGCTGGAATTAAAAGTGAGGACGTCATAGTTAAAGTTGGTAATGATAAAGTTGCTAGTGTTGCTGAATTTAGATATAGACTTTATAGTTATGAAGTAGGAGACACAGTTGAGTTAACTGTTAACCGTGATGGACAAGAAAAAACATTTAAAGTAAAACTTACAAGTAAATAGTTTTACTTTTTTTGTAAAGATTATAATTTTTGTAGAGTATTGTAGGAAAATTTAGTATAATAAGTAAAGTGAGGTGCAAATATGGAATTAATGGTAAATGGACATAGTATTTTTGTTATAGTTTTAACGACATTTTTAGCTTCTTTAGGATTTACTTTTTTAATTAAAAAGATTGCTATTTCTAGAAATATATTAGATGTACCAAATGAAAGAAGTGCTCATACTAAACCTACACCTTTACTTGGTGGAATTGGCATATTTTTGGGATTCCTTTTTGGGTTTATATTATTTGGTAATCATAATTCTATTATGATATCTATACTTATAGCATCTTTTCTTATTTTACTTTTAGGTATATTTGATGATATTAAGCCTATTCCTGCTAAGTATAAATTTTTGGTTCATATTTTAGTAGCGGCTATTATTGTTTTTTATGGTAATTTGAAACTAGAGCATTTTGATATTTTTGATTTTTCAGTTGATTTTGGTTGGGCATCAGCGCCGGTTACTATGTTAATTATTGTTGCTATTATTAATGCAATTAATTTAATTGATGGATTAGATGGACTTTGTGCTGGAATATCGTCTATTTACTTTTTGACTATTGGTGTTATTGCTGTTATTTTAAATAAACTTGGTGGACTTGATATTATTTTGTCTTTTATAATGCTTGGTGCAACGCTTGGGTTTTTAGTGTTTAATTTTCCTCCTGCAAAGATATTTATGGGTGATACGGGTAGTACGTTTTTGGGTCTTATGATTAGTGTTATTATGCTTCTTGGATTTAAAACTGTTACTCTTACTTCACTTTTGATTCCAGGTGTGCTTTTGATTCTTCCTATTATAGATACTTTATTTGCAATAATTAGGAGAACTTTAAATGGTAAGTCAATAGGAGAACCTGATAAGGAGCATATCCATCATCAACTTTTAAAGAAACTTAGTACTAAGAAAACTATACTAGTTATATATTTTGCGCAGATGGTGTTTAGTGGAGTAACTATTTTATATGCTGTTGGTAAAAAGCAAGAAATGATTATATTTTATATTATACTTATGTTTATAATATTGTTCTTAGTTTTTAAGACTAATGTTATATTTACTAAAAAGAGTAAAAAAGATAAATAGGACATTTATCTTTTTTTTGTATGTGGACAATATGTGGTTATTTTAGTATAATGTTTTTGAAAGAAGTGGAGTGAAGTAACGTGGTAATTATTTCTTATGTTTTATTATTTTTATCTAATCTCTTAATTAGTGCTTGTTATTATATTAAAGACGTTTTGATAGAAGTTAATTTGTATGAACTTGTTTATTATTATACTAATGATAAGTCTGGTTACGGCAATGGTACAGTCGTGTTTATGGCGATTTTGAATTGTCTTTGGGTTTTCGTTCTTTTGAGCGTTTTTGTTATTCTTACTCTTTTGCTTGTAAAGAAATATAAACCTCTTATTTTTGATAAATTTTTAATTATTTTTGCAGTTTTATTCTTTTTGTTTAGTGTAATTTTGACTATTAAAATTTCTAAAACTGATAGTTATATTTATCATAAGTCTAAGACTAGTGATTTGTATGAAAAGTATTATGTGGATACTAATAAGGTTAATGTTACTTTTCCTAAAAAAAAGAATAATTTGATACTTATTTATTTGGAGAGTATGGAGTCTTCTTTTGCTTCTAAGTCAAATGGTGGCGCTTTTGAGAAATCGAGAATACCTGAACTAGAGAATATTGCTCTTCATAATACTAATTTTTCTAATAGTGATAAATTAGGTGGGGCATATAATACTACTCTTTCTAGTTTTACAATGGCTTCTTTAGTTGCTTCATCTAGTGGTACACCTGTTGATATTAATTTGTTTAGGGGATATGATAAGGATAATAAAATACTTCCTAAAGTTAGAACCCTTGGAGATTTACTTTATGATAATGGGTATAACTTAAAGATTATTCAAGGAACTGATATTAAATTTGCGGCAACTGATATTTATTATAATGAGCATAAGAATTATGATATTGTTGATTATAATAGGATGGTGGAAAAAGGTTATATTGAGAAAGGTTATGTTAAATGGTGGGGTGTTGAAGATAAGAAACTTTTTGATGTTTCTAAGAGTGAAATTTTAGAACTTTCTAAGGAGGATAAGCCTTTTGCTGTTACACTTTATACTATGGATACACATTTTCCTAATGGTTATTTAGATGAGAGTTGTGATAGTAGTAAATTTGATGATCAACTTTCTAATGTTTATGCGTGTTCTTCTAAGATTACTTCTGATTTTATAGAGTGGATTAAAGAACAAGATTTTTATAAGAATACTACTATTGTTATTTTGGGAGATCATTTGACTATGCAAAATGCGTATTTTAATGGTGTTAAGGATTATGATAGAACAATTTATAATGCTTTTATTAATTCTAAAGTTCATACTGATGGTAACACTTATAGAACTTTTAATAATTTTGATATGTATCCTACTATTTTGGCCAGTATAGGCGCTAGTGTGGAAGGAGATAAGCTTGGACTAGGTACTAATTTGTTTGGAACTCATAAGACACTTTCTGAGGAAATTGGAAGGGATAAGCTTGAGAAAGAGTTATTAAAATCTTCTAAATATTATGAAAAATATATATTAAAGTGAAATTGTTTGGTATAATGAGTTTAAGTTAATTTGGAAAGAGTGGTTTGTATGAAGAAGTTAAAACCTATTGGGGTATATAGAAAATGTGATTGGGTTACAATGACTGGGACAGCGTCTAGTATTATTGGAATTATATTTGCTAATAATGGTAGGATTATGTATGCCGTATTTGCACTTATTTTTTCAGCTATTTGTGATGCGTTTGATGGAGTAGTGGCTAGAAGATTTAAGAGTTTAAAGGATTATGAGGTTTATGGTATTGAGCTTGATTCACTCAATGACGCAATTGCTTTTGGTGTTTTGCCTATGATGATTGTTTTAAATATTTGTCCTAATTCGATTTGGCTTTATTTAATATGTGTGTTTTTCTGTGTTAGTGGTGTTATTAGACTTGCTTATTTCAATATGCTTGCTACTACTAAGAAGAGTGATGGTAAAGAGTTTATTGGTCTACCTATAACTGCAAGTGCTATTATAGTGCCTCTTGTGTATTTTATTACATTTTTAGTTGGCAGGGAGTATAGAAATATAATTTTCCCTATTGTACTTTTGGTAACTGGTATTTTGTTTATTAGTCCATTTAAGCTAAGAAAGCCTACTTCTAGAGAAAAAGCAATGCTTGCTGTAGCTGGTATTCTTGCCGCTATTATTGCTACACTTAGATTTTTGTAATGAATTAGCCTGCGGGCTTTTTTTTAATTTTTAGATTATGCATTAATTGTACAATTTATATATTGGTATGGTTTTTTATTTAGATTTTTGTTATAATTGTAGATGTGATATGGAGGAATAATGATAAAGACTTTTAAGAATATTTTGTATAATGTAAAAAAATATAAATTTTTGTTATCTCAATTAGTTATTAGAGATTTTAAAGTTAAATATAAAAGAAGTGTTTTGGGTGTGCTTTGGAGTGTACTTTATCCACTTTTAATGATGATGGTTATGGCTATCGTATTTTCTAACATGTTTAAATTTAGTATGGATGGCGTTAATTATCTTGTTTATTTAATGAGTGGTCTTGTTATTTTTAATTATTTCAGTGATGCAACTAATAATGCAATGGCTGCTATAATTGGTAACTCTACTTTAATTAATAAGGTTTATATACCAAAATATATTTTCCCGATTGCTAAGTGTTTATTTGCTGGAATTAATTTTCTTTTCACTTTGATTCCATTGTTTTTGATTACTTGGTTTTCTGGAAATGCCGCAGAAGGAACTAAATGTTATATTAATATTTATTATTTGCTTTTACCTTTTATATATTTGTGTGCATTTATGTTTACTGTTGGTGTTGGATATATTCTTGCTACAGTTTCGGTTTTCTTAAGAGATATGATTTATATGTGGGGTATTATACTAACTATTCTTAACTATTTTACCCCATTATTCTATAATTTGTCTATTTTGCCTACTAAATTGCAAACTATATTTAAACTTAATCCACTTTATATTTATATAAATTCTACAAGGGAAATTTTGCTTTATTCTACACCTCCATCTTTGACATACTTGCTTGCTTGTTTTGGCAGTGCAGTTTTTATGCTCGTTTTAGGTTTATATATTTTCAGAAAGAAACAAGATAAGTTTGTTTACTATATGTAAGGTGGTGATTTGAATGATTAACTTAAAAAATGTAGGAATGAGATTTAATCTTGGTGTAGAAAAAGATAATTCATTAAAAATGGTCTTTATTAGATTATTTGATAGAAGTAAAAGACAAAAGAAAAGTGAATTTTGGGCATTAAGGCATATTAACTTTCACGTTGATAAAGGGGATGTAGTAGGACTTATTGGGTCAAATGGTGCAGGTAAAAGTACACTTTTAAAGGTCGTAAGCGGTGTTATGAAGCCTACCGAAGGTACAGTTGAAGTAAATGGCGCTATATCGCCTATGATAGAACTTGGTGCCGGTTTTGATGGAGAATTAACTGCGAGAGAAAATATTTATTTAAATGGTGCTATTTTAGGATATAGCAAAGAGTTTATTGATGCTAAATTTGATGAGATTGTGGAGTTTTCTGAACTAAAAGACTTTTTAGATGTTCCAGTTAAAAACTTTTCTTCTGGTATGGTTGCTAAACTTGCTTTCTCTATTTCAACAGTTGTTGATCCTGAGATTCTGATTGTAGATGAAATTTTATCTGTTGGAGATATTAAGTTTCAAGAGAAGAGTAAAAATAAAATGATGTCAATGATTAATGGCGGAACTACAGTTCTTTATGTTTCTCACTCGATTGGTTCAATAGAAGAATTATGTAATAAAGTTATATGGCTAGATCACGGAGAGATAGTTATGATAGGCGATACGAAGAAAGTATGTAAGGCCTATTACGAAAAACAAAATATAACTGTCAAGGGAAAGGAGTAAGATTATGATTATAACTAGAACACCGTTTAGAGTTAGCTTGTGTGGTGGAGGAAGCGATATCAAGTCATTTTATGAGAAACACGGGGGATGTGTGCTTAGTACTACAATTAATAAATATATGTATATTACATCTCATCCATCTTTTGATAAGGATACTACTGTTTTAAAATATTCTAAGACTGAAATAGTTCACAATATTGATGATATTGAACATAATATTTTTAGAGAATGTTTGAAACAGGAAGGTTTGCAAGGACTTGAAATTACTTCAGTTGCTGACGTTCCATCTGGTACTGGACTCGGTTCTTCAAGTTCATTTACTGTGGGACTAATTCAAAATTTAAAATGTCATAAGAGAGAATATATTACAAAGGCTGATGTTGCTGCTTCTGCTTGCAATATGGAAAATAATATTGTTCATACAACTAATGGTAAACAAGATCAATATGCTGCTGCATTTGGAGGATTAAATTTTTATAATTTTAATAAAGATGGTTCTGTAGATGTTGAACCGGTTTTGATGGATCATAAAGCATTTAAACAATTAGAGAAGAATCTTATTATGCTTTATGTTGGTGGCGAACATAAGGCTTCAGAAATTTTAGAAGAACAATCTAAGAATATTGTGACTGCTCAAGATAAAGAAGAAGGTCAAAAAAGAATTATGGAAATGACATATGATTTAAAGTATGAACTCGAACATAATAATATTGATGCTGTCGGTAGAATTTTAGATGAAAATTGGCAAATTAAAAGAACTTTAGCTTCTGGAATTAGTAATCCGCAATTTGATGAGTGGTATGAAAGAGGAATAAAAGCTGGTGCTACTGGTGGTAAACTTCTTGGAGCTGGTGGAAGTGGTTTCTTCTTGTTCTATGTTCCTGAAGAAAAACAAGAGAACTTTAGAAAAAAAATGAGTGATTTACCTGAGATGGAATTTAAATTTGATCATCAAGGTACCACAGTAATATTTGTAAGTTAGGAGGATTTAATGAAAGCGTTAGTAACAGGTGGTGCTGGATTTATAGGCACACATTTAGTAAGAAATTTATTAAATAGAGGGCTTGAGGTTGTAGTTGTTGATAATTTTACTTTAGGTCATCAAGAAAATGTTGATTGTTTTGGAGAT
>OHFM01000441.1_pt1 | contig 17325 bp, 18 predicted proteins | sample 1567511 | NCBI WGS metagenome assembly OHFM01 (sample SAMEA3879571, study PRJEB24766) | human gut metagenome | biome: human-associated habitat; feature: feces | place: USA | collected 1985/1987
AGGCTTGACCTGTTACTAATGTCGTTATGCCATAGATCGCACTGAGAATTAACGTTATGATTATTCCTCGCTTTGTTTCCTGATCTGGTTTCCTCATTGTTTAATTGCTCTCCCGGATAAAAAATACGCTATACTTTTCCTAGCTGATCCTAGTTTTCAGTATAGCGTATACTATTTATTTTTTTCAAGTCTTTTGCGCCAAAGTACCTTTTTGGACGTCATTTGTTCTTTTCGTTAATACTTTATTAATATGTCGGCTGTGAATGTTTCGTCCTCCCATTCAAAAGATGTGACTCCACCCAACTGATCCGCAGCTTTTTTTATACTGCTTACACCTATACCATGTAATCCATTTCCTGACTTACTGGATTTAAGGTTCTGAGTGTCAACCTCATCTGATGAATTTATAACACAAATTCGAAGTTTCTTATCGACTTGTATCATTGAAATGTGAATATATTTATTGACACATGAACAGCGCTCTGCTCCTTCAATTGCATTATCAAGAAGATTAGCGAGTATCCGACAAATCAGCATATTGTCTATGGTCATTGATTCAAACACGTTTATCTTAGTTGTGAATTGTATATTTTTATTTAATGCTTCCTGCCATTTCATATTGATAATAGCATCAACGGATGAAATACCTGTGTAGCATATTCCACCTGCGTCTGATAAGCTGTTTGATAAATTCTCCAGATGCCTAATTGCCTCATTTTGATTTCCATAGCGGAACATAGATCTTGCCACAGATATCTGATTATTTATATCATGCTTTAATTGCCTTATCTCGTTGTATTTACTTTCAATCAGCATATAATTTTCTTCTTCTGATTTAAGTCTCTGTTCCATGACTTTCAATTTCAATTGATTTGCATATGTATCAAAAAAGTTAAACACAAATAAATTAAGTGCAAGTAATCCAATAACGGAAATCAAATAATTTATAGTCTGTCTATGGGTTAACCCATATGACACAAAAATCCCATTAAGAATGACCACACTTAAAATCGGTATTAATATAATTGACAGCCAGTTCTTTAATGGAATATCTTTCTGCTTGTTTTTTGAATACTCTATTATATATACCGAAAACCAGAAACAAAATAGCTTTGAACAAGCCATTCCAATATATCTGCCTAAACCTGAATTTAATTGATCCAAGGGGCTTCCGAAATTCAATATATAAAGTATTCCCATTGGAAGTGATTCTGAAGCAAGTATTACTATCAAGAATATTAATGAACAAAAAAGTTTTTTACCGAATTTACATTCAAACATTATGTTGGAAACAGCTGTCATCAGTACAAAAGTAGCGATCAAGTTGATCCATGGATATTCAAAAAATAATGTTACTGCTGCAAGAATCATAGAGGTAAGCAGTGTTGCCGGAAATATTGCTCTTTTTCGAACTCTGAAGCTCTCTTTCATCATATTGTACAAGTAAAAAATTATAATTGAGCTCTCAGCAATGCAATTTAGAATTTCTATAATTAATTCATTAACAGACATTAGCCCCACCTGCTTCTGCTAAATTTCAAAAAAGCTTTTGTGATATTTTCAAGATGATTTCTGCTGACGTATAGGCTTTTGCCATTCTTCAGAAATACTTGATTCTTTTTAATGTAGTCAATATTAGTAATGTTTATCAGAACGCTTTTATCGGAACGTACAAATAAACATCCTTCTAACATTTTCTCATAGTCGCCCAGTTTACCCTTTTGATAATAGTGTTTATTCAACGTATGGATGACTATTTGATGTGAATAAACCTCTATATACAAAATATCGACTGTAAGAAGTTCTTTCTCGATACCATCGTCAATGACTTTAATGTATTTCTTATTTCTATAATACTCTTGAACTGTATCGCTGAGTTGTTTCAAATAAATGGACTTGGGTTGATTTTTTAATATATATCTGAATGCCTTAACTTCATAGCCTTGATAAACGAATTTGTCAAAACTGGTCATAAAAATAAGGATCACATTTTTATCAATTTGCCTTAAAAACTCAGCCGTCTGCAAACCATTCAAATCTTTCATCTCAATATCAAGAATAACTAAATCATATTTATCTTTTGAAAATTGTTCAATAAATGATTCTCCGCTTTCGAATTCTGAAAATTCGAATTCGTTTTCATGAGTCTGCAGCGAATTGATGTCATTTTTTAATTTCTCAATGTAAGTTTTTTCATCGTCACAAATAGCAATTCTCATAAAATCACTCCTTTATTTTATTTTAACACAAAATCCCAACTTTTTCAATATAAATCGAAATCATTAATATAAAATAAACAAAATTTACTGATTTAATGTTTTCGATTATTATTTGCATAAATCTGTATTTATGTGAAAAAGCACGGTCTATGAAACAATTTATCCATAGCTGTACTTTTTTGGGGAGGCGATTGACTTTTATTTATCCGAATACCACAATCCGTTGCTTTATCAATTTTTCTTCCAGCTCTTTTTGAATTTAAGCATATTTTTTATTTTTCTACAACGGTTAATATATTTATTTCAAAAAATCAATCCAAGCTCTGTGTGAAATTCCCTTTAATTCCCATATCCTGCTTTTTCAACCTTATCATCCTCCGCAGCCTGCTGTCGACTGTTCGTCTGACCGATTTATACTTCTGTGTATAATCATCTTCAATGCACCTACTTAAATTCACAAACAATCCCATAACAGTATTTCTAAGTAGCATATTTTCAAAATGCCCCATATCGTCAAGCATATTCTGAGCGTACTCATTACCGTCGTTTGCGGACTTTGTAAGCCATTGGGCAGCCTTTTCCTTATCTTTTTCAACTCCCTCTGCCCCGAAAAGATAAAGCCTGCCGAGCTGATAAGTTGACCACATATTTTCAGCGGATTTTTCAAAATATTCGATGGCTTTAGGAATATCAATCTCCGTTCCAAGTCCCTTTTTGTACATAGCACCCAGTTTGTAATATAGATTATCGTCCGCCTGACCCTTGCTTTCAAGTTCAAGAAAACCGGATAATGCGACCTTGTAATATCTTTGTGCGGTTTCTTCACTTTGACTTACATATTCGCCTTTATCGTACATTTGAGCAACAGCGTATGGGGCATAAGGCTGTCCCTGTTCAGATGATTTGCGATACCACAAAAACGCCTGCGACAAGTCTTTTTCCACACCGTTGCCGTAGTAATATAAATTGGCGAGACTGTATTGTGCGAATTTGTTGCCCTCCTGAGCTGACTTCAAAAACCATTCAAATGCCTTTTCATAATCTTGTTCCGTTCCCAGACCATAGCAATGCATTTTTCCGATTCTATACCAAACGTAAGAACGCATATCCACGGGTTTCATGACCTGCCCTTTGTATTTTGGTTCATATGGAAACATAAAATCTGAGTCCGGCTCGATCTCCATAAAACCCTGAAATGCTTCTTCGTAGAATGAAAAAGACTTTTTTTCATCTTTTTCGCCGAGTTTATCAGTAGAATAGAGTTTGCCCAGATCTTGAATAGCAAGAACATTACCTGCCCCTGATTCGTTAAGCAAAAGCTGCTCCGCTTTTTGAAAATCTTCAAGCTTTGATCGCTTGTTATAAATCAGCTTGCAGGCTTCTTTGTAGGAACTACTCCACTTGAGGTAATATTTGCTTTTCGGAGCGTCATCAACATCGACTGTTACCGCATTTTCACCACTCCAAATGAAATCTTCGGCTGTCAGATCATCGTTATTTGAAAATGTCACTTTATCATTTTCGGATTGCTCAGATTCATCGAACTGTGGAGAAATATCAACATAAAAGTCATCATTCTCAAATTGTTCTGTTGGATCGGGTTCTTCAATTTCTACATCAATGACAGGATAATTCATGTCAAGCACAGTTCTGATTATCATATTCCGCACAGGCTGAAAAACTTTGTTATCAACCAATGGCGGCAGTTCTTTTTCTTTTTGCGTATAGGTCTTGTATTTCAAGCTCTCCAAACTGCACCATTTTTCATAAAGCTGACGGATATTATCGTCTTTTGCAAGTTCTGAAAAAATACTGTTGACCGTTTCTTTGACCTCCTGAGGAAGATATCCATAGACTTTTTTGCCTTTAACATTCTGTAACTGAGAATATAGTTTGCGGATAAAATTTTCAAGCTGCGGATTCTCAAAACCGCCTTGCTGAACTTTTCTGACAATACTTTTAAACTCCGTTTTTGATACAGCTTTCAATTCGTCACGGCTTAACGTCTGCTCCTGATATATGGACTGCAAATCGTCCTTAAATATATCGTTTGCAAAAGCTGAACGAATCTTATTAATTCCCTCGTTTGTTAAGAATCCTTCCTTTGTATTTTCGGAATAAACAAGCAGATGAATATGCGGATGATGAGTAGTGTCATGAAATGCGGCGTACCATTTTAAATTGCATAATGAAATTTTCTGATTTTTTGCAATATCTGAAATGTGACGCATAACAAGCTGCCGCCATGCTTCAGAGTTATCATACCCCAAACGAATTGCATCTTCTCTGCGCAGAGAAATGACGTGCGACCAGACGTTACCCTTGTGATTTGCTATTTCGTTAGCTACCCTGTCAAGAATTATCGGTTCATCTTTTTCATTGAAAAGACCATGAGAACCTCTTTTCTGAACTCCCGGACGCATAGCCATGTAACCGACAAAATTCTGACGATTACCAATGACGTCAGCGTTACGCTCAATGATCGTACTGATTAGTTCCGAAGCGTTTTCTACAGTAGGGTTCACAGTGTAGTCCTCATATTCCAAATATTTTTTAGCTTCGGGAAAATCTGAAAGCAGATCGTTTAAAAGCTGTTCTTGATTCTTTGTAGCGTTATCATTTCTATCCATAATGTTTTGGTCACGGACTTCAACTGTTTCACGGGTTGCGATGTACTTTGTGTAGTTTCTGCGCTTGTTTTTACTTTTCTGTGTACCGCTTTTTAGGTAGCGGCTTGTTACGATAATTTGAGATAAAGTCATAACATATCACCCCCATTTTTATGTGATTTAATCTAACCGTTGATACCTCACAGCCTTCTCAAAATTAATAACACCGTTAATGCGTTTAACCTCATCTATACACATAGCCCTCAGTTTAATCATCGTATCATCATCAATCTCATGTACCGCCGCAAGCATATGAGTAACTGCACCAAGTTCAACTGCAATTTTAAATAAGGCACGGGACAACCTCTGTTCCGTGCCTTTGACTATTCCTTCCGCCATTGCCGTTAGCTGCGGGGCAATAAATTCCGTTGCCGTATGCTCCTTGTTCAAAAGATACCCGCAATAAAAACGCACAGCCTTTTCAATAAATTCCGAGCGTGATTTACAATTATCGTGCTTAAAAAGAGTGTCCACTATTTCCAAAGTTTCGGGAAAAATCTTAAGTCCAAATCTTTGCTTTTTATCCTCAGATGCGACCTCGCAAACCTCTGTTTTTTCGGCTTTTTCTTCTGTATTTTTAATTTTATCCGACTGCAATTTGCAAAACCTCCATTCTATGCGACTGCACGTCAAAGTTTTCAAAACTCCGCAAATTCGGCGAGCTTTGCTCGACGATGTGTCTGTTTGGTCGCTTCAAGCGACCAAACTTTAACCTGCAATATAATATTTAAGCCAATCCTATTGGCTTTGCCCTCATAAACCCACCCGAAATCTCCTGATTCCCACCATTCTCAAACTCTGCGACAAATGCCCACAAAGCCGTTTAACCACTCCTATGGTAAACTTACCCCACCGACCGCCGAACCTCGCCACACGGGGCGACACGGTGCGAACTGTGGCTTGTTACTGCTCAGACAGCTTTTCCGTTTCGGCAGGCGAGGAGCTTTTCGGCTTTCTTGCAGGCTTTTTTGCCGACATCATGTCAATAAAATCACGGACGTTTTGAGGTACATTTTTGCTGTAAATCTGCTCAACATACTTTTCAAGCTCAGCCGAAAGCGTTGTATTTTTCTGCTCTAAATACATTTCAATTGCCGAAAATTTTTCATCGCTTACCGATACCGAAACCAATTTTTTCATCATATCACACTCCATTCAAATTAGTTTTCTGCGGAATTTTCACCGCTGTCATTTTCCGAATCAACCTCCGTTCCGTCAATCAAATCCAAAACTTCTTGCGGATAATCCACGCCCTCATAGGTACACCAGCTTGTCCAACCGCCGTTTGAAACGAGGTCTTTTGTCACATATCCTGCTGATTCGGAACAGTAAATCACCTCGCCGTCACCGACATATATCCCATGCTGACTGCCGTCAAACAGTCCTATACCTGCGATCTCAGGCATGGTATCAAGACTGCCTTGCTCGGTGAAAACAAGCGTCTGAAACTGATTTCCAAACGACTTTTCATCGGGATTGTAATTCAGATAACCAAGCATAAGCCCTGCATTATCAGCATATCTGATGCGGTCAACATAGTCACGATTTCCGATTGCACCCTGCTTAAATCCCCAGCCTGAGATGTACGCATTCTCCGCCCAAGCCGCAAGATCGGAACAATTTTTTGTTGTTCTATTCGTAAACATATACTCATTTATGGTGGAATTCATAACCCAAGTGTAGGTCCTCATAAATTCGTCATAGTCGATTTCCAAACCGTAAGTTGAATTTATCGCAGCGATCAGATCGCTGTCATTCGGAGCAACGGCGAACAGGTTGGCATAGGACTGCGCATTGAAATTCTGCACATCATCGAAATATGACATATATATCAGCTGTGCTTTTATGGTCTGAGAGCGAACCCCTGCGCCCCTCATGGCGTCCTCGATTTCCTGACCGCTGTTTTGAATTTCGGTTATTTTCGCCTGCTGTTCGCTGTCAAGGCTTTCAAACAAAGACGAATCGCTGAACATTTCAGCGTTAATTTCAGGCTGTTCGATCTCCATGCTGCCCATGCTCGAAAGCACAGCTACAGGCAGGCACATCAGTCCAAGAAAGCCTGCGGCGATGCTTCCGATCAGAACAAACAGCTTACCTCGTTTCTTTTCGTCGCCCAGAATATATATCGCTACCTTTTTCAGAGCAACCGCAACTGTTGCAGACATTACCGACCACCACCGTTTCCAAACAACACAGCCTTGTACTGCGGAGCGATGACCTGTAACAAATATCTCTCGTTTCCGCACCTGTAAAGACAAGTACCTCTTTCAGGGTACTTTATCAAGCCGTACTCCGATTCTTCAAGCTGCAAGGTGTCAATGAATGCAGTCGGAGAAATATTACCCGGATTGAACAGAAAATGATGGCTCGGAATTGAAAACAACGGCTTAGTAAACTCCTTAATTTCAGGCAGCAGAAAGTCCTCAATGTTCTGACTTGCCAGAATAAACGAGGACTCCTTTTTACGAACACGTTTCATGCCGTTGCGGATATATTCGATCGCCGTCATATTTGTGAGGAACAAATACAGCTCGTCTACTGCGGCAACTGTATTTCCTCTGCCGAGCAGTTGATTGCTCATATAGCTGAGAATGTTGAAAAGCAGCGTATCCTTGAGCCTTTTGTTAGTGTCCATAAGACCTTTCACTCCGAAACAGATAAACTCGCAGTCCTTGATGTTGGAGTGACCATTGAAGTACTTGCTTTCCGCACCTTTGCACATGGAGTGAAGTCCAAGACAGATATTCTGCAGCATTTCTTCGGTATAAAGATGTTTTTTCTCGTAATCAAACGCCATGAATTCCTTTTCAATAAGTTCGTAGAGGTCGCTCATAATTGGATAATCTTCGCTGTCCAGCGTATTGAAATCGGTAAAATCATCAATTCCAAATCTTGCGTACAGCTTCATAAGCATGATCTCTATGGTGTCAATTTCGCTGTCAGAAAAGTCCTTGTACGCTCTGAAAAAATCCTTTAAATACGATATGTGCTGTGATAATCTTGTGACTTTTCTGAACGTTTCGGGATCTTCAATATCCGCTTTTTCGCCGTCGCTCCAAGCTTTAGGTTCAAGCGGATTTATCATAAATTCGCCCGACATCATATCAATGTATGTTCCGCCGAGATTTGAACAAATGTCACGGTACTCGGCTTCGGGATCTAAAACCAACACACTTTTGCCTGCCTCACGCTGATTGCACAGCAAAAGTTTCATCAAGTAGGACTTGCCCTGACCGCTGTTGCCGAGGATAAGAATATTGCTGTTTGTCTTATCCTCGGTACGCTTATCAAAGTCCACAAGCACGTTGCTGCCATACTTATCTCTGCCGATATAGAAGCCGTTTTCATCGGTCTTTCCTGAGTAATTTAGAGGATAAAGATTAGCAACACTTGAAGCAGGAAGAACACGTTCAAACTGGCTTGCGAACACATTATTGCCCGTCGGCAAAACCGATAAAAAGCCCTCTTTCTGACGGAGCAAAAGCCTGTCCACAGATATCTTTGAGCGTGTTAATTCCATCGAAATATCGGCTTGCAGTTCCTTTAATTTATCTTCCGAGCTTGCTTTTAATTCAATAAACACAGCCGTATGCAGAAGAGGTTCTTTATTGCGGCGAAGTTCACTCAAAAGTTCTACAACATCGTTGATATTATCCTGAGCCTTGATGCTCTCGTTTACATCGTTTGTGGTGGTCATCATATGATTTTTCCGCATTGCCTGCTGAACAATTTTCCTCTGTTCCATGCTTGTCACAAGGCGGTTGTAAATGCGAAGCGTTACTCCGTTTCTGTCGGCAAGGTGGGCGAGTATAGCAGTTTCTTCTGTACTTGTCGGATATTCCGTAACCGCCCAGCAGGACTTATAGAAGTTTCCGCAGATATAGTGGTCAGTGTAAAACTTGATTATTCCCGGAACAGTTCGGTCAAAAAAGTCCTTTGTGCTGATAATTTCAAGCTGTTCGTCCGTCAGATTTTTCTTTTTTCGTAAATTAATTCTCATGCAATCCCTCCAGATTAAATTCGTTTTCTCCCTCAATATCGGGGATTTCCTCGCCCGATATGCTCGTTCCGAAGTAAAGTGCAAGCATACGCTTTATGTCAGACTTACTCATTCTACGAGCCGTAAAGCCGTGTTCTGAGATTGCTTTGTCAACACGATTAAGCGTGCTGAATATCTGCTCGTCCTTTTCACGCCTGAACCGTACCGCAAACATAAACTGTCTTGCCGAGGACATCTCTACCTGAATCTCGTCAAGAAAATCATAGTCCGCCTGCAGCAGTTTTCTGACCGCCTCGTTCTGCTCGGTCTGCAAACGCTTTTTGACGTACATCTTGTTTGTATCAAAACACTCGCAAGAGTCCAAAGCAAGAATTTCAAAGTCCGGTATCGTGCTTAACAGCATCATCAGATGATGTATCTTCACGTCAATATTAGCCGCTGAAAGCACTGAAATATTGGTGGGTTCTACGCTGAAAAATGCTATTTCGGCCTTGTCGGTTTTCACTCCGAAACGTGAAAAACGTTCAAAGCCGATAAGACCCTGAACGCTGTTTTTGTTCTTTGTCATTTAATTTTCCCTCCAAAAATACAATTGCTGCGATGTCAGAAAGAACTTCGCAGCATTAAAAATATAGTCCATAATCGCCGTTTCGTCAACTCGAAGCGAGAGAAACGCAAAGCAGGCGGTCTCCGCAAAAGGCAGGACGTTCCACAGATTCACAAGCACAATTACCGACAGAATTATTCCGCCGCAGATTATGATAAAATCACGAACATTCCAGAACCATAGCTTTACGTTAGCTCTCAGGTTTTCGGGGTAGATGTAGGTTTTCATTTTTATCAAACCTCCTTTCAGAGTATAAAAAATACAGCCAAGCTTTTGGCTCAGCTGATATAACAATCCTATAAAGTATAATCATTTCACCTTGTGAAATCGTTCCAAAAATCATCGGACATTTTCATTCCTCTTTTAATTAGTTCTTCGAGCGCTGTATCTAACTGAACAATAAAACGTCCTTTTCCTATCACAAAAGCTTGTCCTAGCTCTTTTGGTGGTATGGCACAGTCCACAGCATGATTCCTCATTTCAATAGCACTTGACAGACAATCATCCAACCTCTTATACTCGTCACGGTAAGTTAAAAACACAGCATTATCACTTGATAAATTTTCACATATTTGTATCTGTTGATTGAGGCTATCAATTATATCTTGATCAAGTTTACTGATTTTATAAATATTAGGCATATTTGAAATCTCCTTAAAAATAGTAAAGTATGTCTTTATGTTGCTTATTATACCATCATTTCCCCGTAATGTCAATACATAAATTTACATAATTTTATTTTCGCCTTTTTACTCCTAGATTTATCGCCTTAGCCCCCATAGAAACAGTATGACTAACACTCATCATATTGACTCTGACACTGGCATCAAGTCCGTACATCTGAGCTATTCTCGGCACTTCGTTAGCCGACAGGCATATCCCCACAGCAAGCAATGGGTGCTGAGTGTACGTCAGAAGTCCGATATACAATATCGTTGTCTGCAAAAAAGCCGTCAGGCAGGTTGCTATGACCTGCTTGCACCAGCCGTAAAATCCGTCGGTGTAGCCCCTCGGAACTCCGAACATATACAAGCTCCCCACAGCTATCTGGCAAAGCATTATGCCGCCTCGCTTGATGTTTGCAAACACAACTTTCACCGTGCAGTAACCGAATAAGATCATAAAAAATAGACTGAACAGCGAAATATCTGAGGCAAGAGCAAATATGACCGCAAGTCCGGTGTCCGCCATCGTGTCGCTTGTTCCGGATATGAAGTTCCCAAGCAGCTCAGTTGCAAACGTACCCTGCATATTGACGCAGAACGAATAAAGCCTTTGCGGAACGGCTGTCACAAGACTTGCCGCCATAAAGCCTTTCAGTACATTTATGCAGGTGTTCTTGATGTTCGCCTGCCCCGATTCATAAGCGACGGCCGTATCGAACACCGCCACAATAATTCCGCAGACAAAAAGCATCCACGCAAAACTGCCAAACAATCCGACAAACACCTGTACCCAGGGCAAAGCAAAAATATCCGTTGCAGTCTTGTTAATAAATGTGAAGAGTTCCGCTATCAGTCCATACACCTTATTGAATATCCATTCAAACATAATATCCCAAATAGCGTCGCTTATCGCATCGGCGGCAGCACCAACTGTGTTGTCCCAGAGTGATGAGATACCATCGCCTATCCAGTCAATGGCGTCTGAGATCCAATCAAACATCCACACCACCTCCTGCCTTTGTTATCTCTCCCTTTATCTTGTACAGCGAGCTGCGGCGTCCGCCTTGGATATGATAGCGAGGTATCCGTTCTAACAATCCGCGGTTTTCAAGTTCCGTAAATGCACGATACACCGTGCTTTTGTGTATGCTCAGATCTTCTGCTATCCTGCGTACAGAGGGAAAACATTCTCCATTTTTGTCCGCACGGTTTGCCAGATAACAGTACACAGCCACCGCCTTGTGGCTTAGTCCTAAGTCGTAGATCCTTCTTGGAAATATCAATATGCATCAGCTCCTTTTACGTTTTAACAGTTGTCTTTTTCTTTGCTGTCAGCTCCTCATATTCTAACGTGCTCTCTTTTTCCTTCTGCGGATATTTCACTTCAACGTCTTTTATCAGTTCATCACGCTCTTTGTATGAAACGGCACGGGCTGTCTTATCGGGAAGTTTGTATTCTTCTTCAAACTTGATACCCCATTTGAAGAACAGCTTTAGTTTTGAAATCATCGGGTGAGCACCTGTTTTCATGACAATAAACTGTCCCTTTGGCATACTTTTCAGTTCATCAACCGTCATCAATGGTCTGCCTATCATCTGCAAGGATTGAGATTTATCTCTGCCTTGCGAAACCGAACCGCTTAACACGGTCTGTTCGCCGAGGGATTTTGAAAGGATCTCCGCCGACTGTGAATTTGGTGCAAACCCTCCGAAAACCGTGAGCTGAGTATTGTCCGTTATGATTTCCATGCCCTGTTTGCCGTAGTTCTGTTCAAGCTGTGCAAAGGACTGGATTATCGCAACTATGGATATTTTTCTTGAACGACCTGCCGAGAACATCGCCTCTGCTCCGTCGATTTTCGGAAACGTGCCGAACTCGTCCATGTAGAACATTACACGGTTCGGAAGTGCTCCGCCATGCTCATCGGCTATGACCAGAATCTCACGGTATAACTGCTGAATCAGCAGACTTACCATGAAATATTTGCTTGTATCTTCTTCGGGCAGAACTATAAAAATCGCAGACTTCTCATTGCAGAATTTCTCTGCGTCCACAGCAGTTCCGAAACAGAGCATTTGCTCCATTTCTGTGTCGAGAAAGCTGTTTAATCGGGACAACGCTGTACTCATTACCGACAGCATGGACTGATCCGACGAATTCAATGCCGCTCCTGCAAGCCACTTAGCTTTATGCTCCGATGGGAGCTTGTCCATTAGCTTTGAAAAATACATCTTCGGCTTTGCTTTGGGATTCGGCTGATACTTTGCCAAAAGGTCCTGTATCAGCTTGAACACCGAAACGATGTGACGTTCATTCTTGTCGCCGAACTCAGCTAAAAGCAGTATGACCGAGGCGAGCAGACCCTCAGCCGCATCGTAGAAAAAAGCGTTTTGTCCGTAGCTGTGGCTGTCACCGCCGCCGATGTTGATTATGGTTTTTGCAGTTATCTTTGCGTATTTTTCAGCCTTTGCTTTAGCTGAAAGATTGCTCTTATCTTCCAAATACAAATCCATGTATTTATTGACCAGATGCAGGATATTGTTTTCATCACTTCTGGTGGGATTTCTCAGGTCTAGAACAGAAACATTGTAGCCATAATACTTGCTTGCGATAGTACCATAATTTCGTGCCACATCTCCTTTGGTATCAGTTGATATAAAGGACATTCCGCTTGCGCAAGCAAGTTCAATGTTCGGGTACAGGAAATATGCGGTTTTGCCCACGCCTGCCGCTCCTATCATAAGAGTATGAACATCACCGGTATCCACAAGTGCAACAGTTTTCTTTCCTGAACCTCTGCACCCGACCACAGTACCCTGAATAACATCTCCGTTAGAGCTGTGCGGAAGATTTTCTCCCCTACGCCATTTGTCAGGCTCGAATGGCAGAGAGATAAAAGTCCGCCTGACTTCTGCTTTTGTCGCCCACCGAGCTGTTCCGTGCTGTCCGTTTCCGACTTTTTTAGCTTTTATCCCGTTAAGAGATCTATTGTCAAGCAAATTTACGATCACCAAAAATGCAATGAAAGCTACAACAAGTACGCCTATTAAAAACATTTGTTTATCATTCAATTTCTCACTTCCGATCATATAATATTCTTTCTTTTGTATTTAATACGACAGTTAGTTTGTTTTATTCAAGGTATTGCGCTGTGAGGCGGACGGTATCGCATCAACCAAATTCCATACAAGGTTCAGGTTTGCAAACGATGTCCTCAGATTCGATATGTTCTGCCACGGGTTCAGACAAAGTTTCTTCAACAGATAACCTGACAGCACTATCCGCAAGCTGATACAGCAGTTTCGCAGTATTTATACACTGCTCACGGGTACGAGCTGTTTGCCTTAGATTTTTCATTACTGCCGTAACACATTCCTGCAAATTTCTTTGCTTAGCGGCTGCTTTGCCTTTATCTGTGTACGGCTTGTACTCTGCTTTGAGCTTGGATCTGAGCTTTGCAAACATATCCTTTTCACAGCTTTTATCAATAAAAAACGCCGAGCCTGCAAGTGCATACTCAGCGAGATATTTGTATTGTTCGTTTTTGAAAGCGGCATAGATCTGAGACGTCAGCTTATCCGGACGGCATTTGAGATACTGCAGATTTTCCACCTGACGATGATATTCTTCTTTATGCTTGTTGGGTACAGCAGGCAGAGCAGGAGCACCATTCTTGGCTTTTAGTACCTCGTTCCAATCTTTGTACGGAGGTGCAAGGCGTTTTACGTTTGAATATCCGTTCTCATTTAGAATATCACTTAGACGGTTAACCGCCTCGATGCCGCCCTCGTCATTATCAACGCAGAGAATGACTTCTGACAGGTTAGAATGGTTCTTTAAAGCTGTCAAAACAGCATTTTCATAAACTCCGTTCATAGCAATGTAGCTGTGTTTCTGCCAATCTTTCGGATACAGCGTAAGAAAACTCAGCATATCAATAGGAGCTTCAAAGACATAAAGGCGTTCATTTTCGCCGAAATGTGCAAAGCTGTAACGGGTATCAGAGCCGCCGCAAGTGATACGGAAGGTACTGCCAACGCTGTTTGTTGACCGCTTATGTGCCTGTTTAGGCACACCCTTTTCATTAAGCCCGACAAATACTGCGTTGTGGTGGGTTTTATCCTCATAGAGGGTATGCTGTTTTGCAAAGTGCGTGATTATCTCAGCAGAGATAAACCGCTGTTTTATGAGGTAGGCGTAAACTCTGTGCATATTTGAATTGGCTTCGGGAAGTTTAAAATCTCTTGTTTTTTGCTCTTGTTTATCCGCTTTCGGCGGACTGTGGGACAGCGGAGTTACCCTCTGTCCCAACAGTTCCTGTACCGCAGTCTGAAAGTCCATACCATAAAACTCCTGCATAAACTTTATTGCTCCGCCGCCTGTCTGATTTTTATGGTCGAACCATTTTGACCCACGGATAGTTATACTGTCGTGCTTGCCTGAGCTGTCGTAATATATGAGCTTATGCTCTATGCCGGCACGTTCAAGCTTTTCGCCTCGCATTCTGAGAAACTGCTCAAGGTCTACGCTGTTGGCAAGGATTTTTTGTTCGTCTGTAAATGGGATATATGGCACTTTATCACCTGCTTTCTGTTTACTAGGGTTGATTTTTCGAGGTTGGTGTGGTATAATGGATAATAACATAAATCGAAATTTGTAGGAGATAGCCATGAAAAGTAAAATTATCTATTGTCTGAATTTTCTCTGGACGAGTTTTATTGCATTTTCATTTCCAATATGTTTCGGCTGGATTTTTCTTGATATAACTGGACATTCAAAAGGCTATAGCTATGATTTAGGCTCGGAGAAAGATGTTTCTATTATGCTTGGCTGTATTGAGCTACTGATTTGGCTTGCTTTATCATTTCCCTCAAATATCTATGTATTTCGGAAAACATTGAGTAAAGGCAAGGCATATCTGCTTATCCCTATCGTATTGTATATAACACTTGCTGTAATTTGCGTAATGATTACACATGGTGGGTGGACATCATACGCAAAAGAAGTATTTAATATATAAATTCTGATTTATACTCCCCAAAACCAAAGGGCTGAGCCAACCTCAGCCCTTTTTTCATTTTAAATCAGTACTTCACATTCCCCTCAAAATTACTCATCAGCTGTGAAAAACCCTGCCTTTCCATCATATCTGAACTGAGAAATGCACCCGACACAACGGTAAGCTTGTTCTCGTTCAGCACAGCGTAGGTTTCCGTGTATCCGAACTGCGTCGCCATACCATCGGATTTCTGAACAGAGCCGTACTGCTGATACTTACCCTTTGAAACAACACTGCTTGTCATTCGGTAACTCGAAACAAAGTCATCTTCGGTGATACCGCTCATCTGTGCGGAGGTCTGTCCGAAGTAATAATCTCCGAAGTTTTCAAGGATATATTCCATATCGTGATCAAGATCACTCTGACTTAGATCAATACACAGAACATCGATCATACCGCCGCCGTTTGAGCCTTTCAAAGTAATTTTATTCACACCGTTTGAGTTATCAATTTCGTTCTCAAAGGAACTGCCTTTCATTGCTTCTGTTACCAATGCGCTTGTATCTGCAAAGCATATATTTGAATCGAAAAATTCGGCAATAAAGGTGTCCGTCTTTATCTTTTCATCCTCTAAACTGCTTTCAGCCTCCGAAGAGGCAGCCGAGTCGTGTATGGACTCGGCTGTGGTAGTAGCTGTTGTTTCCGTAACAGCATTCTGAATCGGCGGACTGATCGTTCCGCAAGCTGTCATTGTCAGCATAATCGTCGCTAAAATTGCAGTCATTACTTTTGCTTTCATATTCATTCCTCCCCATATCAGATTATGCTCCAGATGTACAGCGGACAGGTCAGAGAAAAGATCAGACAGCCGAAAATGATAGCGATCGGCGTCCATTCAAGCTGACCGTGTTTGCGGTAATCGAGATATGCGAGTGTTATCTTCACAAACAGCAGAACTGCAAGTATAACGTCTATCACGGGAAACACCACATTGTTTACGACTGAAACGACCTGTGCTCTTGCCGTAGTCCAAGTGCTTGTCACCGCACCAGCAACATCGCCCGAAGCATAAGCAGTTATTGACATCATCTGCACAAAACAAAATGCGCTTACTGCCGCCGCAATGATTTTCTTTTTTGATCTCATTACACATCATCCTCTCTGTTTTCGATAATTTTTCCTACCAGAATTGTACGGCTGTTACCCTCTGCAGAAGTACAAGTTGACAGCGTTATCAGATTATCTTCTTCGGAAATGCCGATCTCCTTGTAAATACTTGCGCAGTTTCTGAGCTGTGAATCCCACTCTTCAAAGATTGGATCGGCAAGATAAAGTCCGCTTGTGTCTGTAGTCCTTGCTACTGCAAAGAAATCTATCAGACGCACCTCATCTTCCGTGGTCAGCCAGCCGTAGCTGTGATTCATGAAATATTCCTCGTTTTCGTAATTCGGAATATCGGCAAACATCGTTCCGTTTCCCATATTGTGACCGTAGATAACACTATTGAAATCGGTGAAATCCGAGGAATTTCTGTAGTCCATAAAAAGCGAGCCTGCGTACAAATATGAGCCGTCCACCGCTCTGTGAGAGTAATATTCGTTATCGCCCGACTGCATGATCGGGTAATCGATATTCGTGTCGGGAATATACAGCCATGCGACAGAATCGCTATGATCTTCGGAAAGCTGCCGGACCTGTGCGGTCAGTTCGTCTTTTGTATCCTCGGGAACTCTGTCTGCGGACGGCTTTTCAGAACGGTTATCTACCGCCATATCAAGCGTTTCCTGCGCTATCGGGGTAGGAGCGTATATCATAATATCACGCCACTTAATTTTCTGTGCCAAATCGTTTTTCACAAGAAGATAAATTCCTCCGCAAAGGAGAGCGGCTGCACTGACGGCAGCCGCAATTCTAATCGCTTTCTTATTCATGCTTTTTCCCTTTCTTTGTGATGATAAGGACAGCAATAATCAAGCTTGCAGCTCCAAGCATTGCGTAAGCCGCAAAATTGCTGTGGTTATCGCCTGTATACGGGGTATCAGGAACATCAGATATTTTCTCAGCCTCGTCTACCATAACAATCAGCGGATTGCCGTTCTCAGAAACAGCGGTTGCGTCCACATTTTCTACAGTAATCTTGCCATAAACATCAACTGTAAATCTGA
>OHFM01000442.1_pt1 | contig 17322 bp, 8 predicted proteins | sample 1567511 | NCBI WGS metagenome assembly OHFM01 (sample SAMEA3879571, study PRJEB24766) | human gut metagenome | biome: human-associated habitat; feature: feces | place: USA | collected 1985/1987
CAGGACGCGCGTGGCCTCCGGTTCCGAGGGGTCCCAGAGGTAGCTGCGCACAAGTGCCGGCGTTTCCCCGGTCAAGTCGCACTCCGCCACCTGCAGGTAGTCCCGGTAGAGGTAGCGCGCGTGGAAGCCCGTTGTCCCTCCGACCGTCACTTTTTTCTCGAATCTCCTGCCCATGGAGTCGTAGGCGCATTCCACGGTTGTCCCGCCGTCCTCGCTTTCAAATTTCACGGGCCGGTTTTCGGCGTTGTAGGTGACTGTCCAGATGCCGGTGGAAGTTTTCACCAGCGTCTGGTTGCCGTCCGCGTCGTATTGGGGGACGAATGCCGCCGCGCCATTTCCGGCGATGCCCGCGTACCGGTTGAGTTCATCGGTTTCATAGTCCGTGGTGCTGCCGAATTCGAAGGCTTCCTTCCGGTTGCCGATGTTGTCGTACTGATAGCCAAAGCGGCCGCCGGGCCTGAGCTGGTCTCCGACCAGTTCGCCGCGGCTGTTGTAGGTGAACAAACGCGTCGTTTTGGGCGCCGCCGTGTTCCACGTGTCCCTGCGCCGTGTAGGACGGCCCAGCGCGTCGTAGTCGTATTCGTGCCTTGCCGGCGGGTTGGCGCTTCCGGGCCTCCGGTAGTCGATGACGGAGAGGAGGTCGCGGCTGCTTTCATAGGTGTTGACCCGGGTCATGCCGTTGGGGTAGGCGAGTTGTTCCACAAGCCCTCCCTGTTCGCAGTAAGTCCAGGAGAAGGGCGTTTCCATGCCTTCCGCCGCGAGGGTGGAGAGGCGGCCTTTGCCGTCATAGGACAGGCGCGCCTGCTGGACGCGGCGGCCGTCCGCGCTTAATTCGTACCCCGCCTGACGGCCAAGCCCGTCATAGCGCTCGGAGACCTGCCAGGCGATGCCGTTTGCCGCAAGGCTGTCGGTTTCCGGTTCTCCGTAGAGATTGTAGGCGAAGGTTCGCGTTCCGACAACATCAGTGATTTGCGTCAATTGACCGAGGTGATCGTAGACGAAGCTCTGGCCGGGCGTGGCGTCCGAATAGCTGATTCCCGCCGGCAGCCCGCGGGCCTGTTCGTAAGTGCAGGTCTTCACGATGCCGCGGGCGTTTGTTTCCGTGGCAAGCCTGTTGAAGGCGTCCCAGGTTTTGTCCACGTGCGTTCCGTCGGCATACGTTTTGCGCGTTTCCAGCCCCGTGGCTTCGTCATAGCTCCAGGTGGTGGTGTCGCCGTCCGCGCGATCGGAGGGGTCCTCCGCGATGTCGCCTTCCTGCGCCGCGCGGAAGGTGGTCAGGCTCACCAGGCGGTCGGCCTCGTCATAGCCCAGGAGCAGGGGCTGCGTCCCCGTCCCCCATTCGGCCGTTTTCCGGCCTCTGGCGTCGTATCTGGCGCACACCGTATTTCCCAGCGCGTCCGTCACCATGGCGGCCAGGTCAAAGCGGGCGTCGTACTGCGTGACGGTTTCATTCCCGGCGGCGTCCGTCACGCTGACGGCCCGACCGGCCAGGTCAGTCCGGGTCGTCGTTGTGTTGCCGCGGCCATCCGTGCGGGTCAGGGTCATGCCCGAGGCCGTATAGGCGCGGGCGGCCGTCTCCGTGATGCCCGCGTGTTTTTTCTGCGAGAGCATCAGGCCGTCCGCCGCCACCGTTTGAGCCGTGACGCTGGAAGAGGGGACAACGCTCTTTTGGATTCTTTTCGTATTTTCAGCATACTCCGTCCATTCCGCCGAAGTCAAGCCGCGTTCGTCAACGATGACCGTTTTTGTTTCCAGAACCCCGGAGAGTTCGGAGATGAGTTCCTTCCGGGCGCTGGTCAACGGTTCTCCTTGTGCATTATAACGTATTTGCGTCGTGACCAGATAGACGCCGTCCTCCGCGTTTTCCACGCTGAAGGCATATTCCCGGATGGGGCTGTTGTCCGGTGCGGGCTGCTCCGCCAGGGCGAGCGTTTCCCTGGTCATGTTGCCGAAGGCGTCGTATTCGTAGAGCGTGGGCGCCATGGCGACGGCCCCCTCCTGCGTACCCGCATCCCTCCATGTGCGGATGAGGCGCCCCTGTGCATTATATTCGGAATGGTCATACAGGAACCCGGCCGTCGTGGGCGTCACTTGCAGGACGCTTTGTCCGAAGCCGTTGACCAGGGTCCGGGAGAGGAGAGTCGTCTGGTCGGCCAGGGTAACGGTTTCCCTCAGGCAGTTATCGCCGATGTCATAGACATGGTAGCGTTCGCGCTGTCCCGTGCCGTATTCATGGAGTACGGAGCCGTCGGGGTGACGTTCGGTGACGAGGGTGGCGCCGGAGGGCGTCGTGACGGTTTCCGTCAGGCCGTTTTCGCTGTAGGCTGTCGCCGTCACGCGGCCCAGCACATCGGTTTGTCTGACGATACGGCCGAGCCTGTCGTATTCCACGCTTTCCGTCGTGGTCATGGCTCCCCTGTCCCGACGCGTCTGCAGGGCGCGCCCGGCGGCGTCCCGGGTGTAGGTGGTGATGGTTTCCGGGGTAATGACCGTGTCTCCGTCGCTGATTTCCGAACGGATGGTTTCCACCAGCTGGTGGGCGCTGTTGTAGCCGTACGACGTCAGGATTCCGTCTTCGTCCGTTTCCGAGAGCTTGCCGCAGCACATCCAGGACGTGGCGCTGACGCGGCCGTTGCCCCGCGTGGTTTTCGTGCGGCGGCCTTCTTCATCGTATTCATGGGCGCCGCTTGAGAGCAGCAGCCAGTTTTCACCATCCCAGATGCTTTCCTGTTCAACAAGCACCGTGTCGTTGGCGGCAAGGAACGATTCCGTCTTGCGGCTCTGTCCGGCCGCCAGTTCGCCGCCGACCTTGGTAACGGCCGTCTTTTTGTGCGCGGCGCCGTGTTCCACGGCCGCCTCATAGTCATAGAAGGTTTCCACGCCGGCAATGTCCCGGGTGAATTTGGTTTGCCCGGCGGCATAGGGATAGGCGGCGGCTTCTCCATACGTTTCTTCCACGCTTGTCTGTTCCTGGCCGGAACCGGCGGCAGTCACGGTTTTGGTCACCCGTTCCATGAGGGGAGAGCGCTCATAGGCGTAAGCGGCGGCCGTCAGTTCGATTTCCGTGCCGTCGGACAGCACCCGGAATTCGGCGACACGCGCCGGACGGTTGTCGTAGAAGCGCAGGCCGGCGTATTCGGTCCGGGTTACCTGTTCTCCGCCGCCGGCCCAGGGTTCCGCCTCAAGCGTGACCCGACCTTCGCCGTCGTATTCATAGCGCGTGTAGCCGCCGTCCGGGCGGTTGATGCGGGAGACGCGGTACTGGCTGTTGTATTCGTAGGAGGTCGTCCGCGCCAGCGGCGTGTTGAAGGCTTCCGTTTCGCTTACCAGCAGCCAGCCGCCGTCCGTGTATTGCCTGACGCTGCGGTTGCAGGCGACCGGCTCGGCGTCGTTGATGCCCCTGACGGTTTCGATGCGTTCCGAGAGGCCTCCGTAGAGGCGGTTGGTTTCAATGGTGCGGATGATGGTGTCGTCCCCCTGGCCTTTGGCGATGCTGACTCTGCCGGGTTCTTCCGTACGGGTGATGGTGTGGGCCGGCAGTCCGCGCTGCTGGCGCGTGATGACGGTGGTCCGCACGCCGTTTTCTTCCGAGGACAGGTAGGAGGAGGTTTTATAGGGTTCTCCCGTTACTTCGTATGTTCCGTCGGCCAGAGCCGTGACGGCGGCGGGAGCGTACCATTCCAGGACGAGTTCTCCGTCCGCTCCGGTCCGGGTGCGCATCAGCCCCTCCGCGGCGCTGTAGCTGCTTACCAGGTTGCCCGCAGGATCATACGTATTGTTTACATTGCGGAAGTAGTCTTCCGCCAGGAGCACTTTGCCGGAGGCGGAGGTCATGGCGACCACGGCGCCGGTTTCCGCGGAGAAGCGGATTTTCTGCCCGTCCGCGTCCACCAGGGAAAGGTAGGCGGGGGCACCGGAAGAGGCAGGAGCCAGAGTTTCATCCAGCAGCTGCACCCTGAAGTCGCGCTTGCGGGAGATGCCCGCAGGCAGGGCCGTATCTGAACCGGCCTGCACGTTGAAGTAAAGCGCGGCGCCCACCGGAGGCACCACGGTGATGAGGCCGGACGTTTCGTCCAGATGGACGCGCCAGGCCCACGGGCTCACGTATTTCAGGCCGCCGCAGGCTTCCGCCGTTTCACGGGCGTTTTCCGCGGAACGGAGGCTGAAGGCCGCGGGAGACGGCGCCGAAGCCCCTCCCCTGGCCAGGAATTCGGCCTGGGACATGCAGATTTCCACGCCGGGGTCACCCGGCAGTTTTTCCGCCGCAATGGTGTATTCGTTGCCTTCCGCGTCCGTGCACGTACCGCAACGGCAGCAGATTTCCTTTTCCTCCGGCGGCACGTCCGAAGAGGAGCTGCTCGAGAGGGAGGAAGGAGGGGTGTCCGAACTGCTTGAACTGCTGCTGGAGTCCCCATGCGCGGTCACCGTCACGGAGTATCTGCACACGGACTGGTTGTATTCGTTGTGCGGCATGTCGATGTTCTGGTGCGTGACGGAGAGGGTGTACGTGCCTTCGGATAGTTCAAAGGAGCCTGATTTGGTCCATTCCTGGTGGCCTCCCAGTTTTCCGGGTTCATCGACGGCGGAGGTCAGGTCCAGCTCAAACGTGCCGCCCGGGCCGGAGATGGTCAGCTTGCCCCAGTCGTCCACCGTCAGGCTGGCCACGGCCGTGGCCCCTCCTTCCGGGACGCTGAAGGTGTCGTTGACGGGGGGCATGAAGACATCGGCTCCGGCTGACGTCTGAACGAAGTTGTCGGATTTTTCATAGATAACGGTATCCGCGCCGTAGGGCTGGATGGGGGTGGACATGGCATGGAGGGGCGCTGCGGCGCCCGGCTCTCCAGGCTGGCTGGCCGCCCCGGGAGGTCCGGCGGCGGGGTTGGTGTTCATCTTGTTGGCGGAACCCCTGTTCAACGAGGGGTCGTCGTTTGGTTGTTCGTTGGTATACATGGTGTGATGATTAGTGTTTGATTGCGACGTCTATGGACGACGAGTAGGTCGATTTAGACCCTTCACAATGATTGCTTGCCGCGTTTCCGGAAATTCGCCGCCCATTTCTTAAAAAAGTGAATTTTTCTTCCCGGAGCCGTTTCCTGAGGCGGCGCGCCCTGCTTTCCTCCAGATGAATGCTTCTGGCTGCCCGTGACAAATTCCCTTCAGCGTCAATCAATGCCTCAACCAGCTCCCTTTCCTGCGGCTCCAGGGATTCCATTTTCCGCTCGAATTCTTCCCGGAACATCAGCCCGGAAAGGAAGTCCGAATGTTCGTCAGCGTCAATTTCCCGGCCATTTTCATATTCAAGCGGACGGGCTTCCCGCAGCAGCAGCCTCTTCTTCCGGTTCCTCTCGCGCAAATAGCGTTCCGGCTCAAAAACGGTTGCATTGCCCAGGTATGTTTTTATGCCGGCTCCCCCACTTTTCCGGTAACGGCGGCAAATTTCCCAGCATCGGATTCTGAACCGTTGGAGGATATCCAGATATTCTTCCTCAGGTATCTGAAACCCGATGGATTTCGCTTTTGATCGGAGGCGCTGAGGAACCGTTGAAGGCGAAACGGGATCTTCGCCTCACGACACGGCGCGGTATCAGGTATTTCACCGGAGTTTTGATGCGGAGGTGTCCGGAATTGAAAAAATTTCCGGTCCGGGAACTGACGCCGGAACATGGCACTCATTTTCAGGAGGTTATGTTTGCATCCCACAGGCAGCGTTACAAGGGCCGGGCGGTGATGAGGATTTGATGGAGAGGGGAATTTCGTAAGGTCCCGGACCAGTAAAAAGGGAGGAATTCTGAATGTCTCCGTTCATGCTGTGCTTCGGCGGCTCCTGGCGGGATACGGGGCAGGGGGACGGCCTGTTCTATCCTCCCAATTAGCCGATGCGTTAGAGGTTGCTCCGGGAAAAAGCGGGATGGGGTGGTACAACCGCTTTGGAGAATAGAATGCAGATGCACGGAGACATACTGATGTTTCCTGTCACGCCAAATGGTTCAGGGATTTTTCCCTGCTTCAGCTGAAAATGAGGCATGAAGAAGTCCCCGGCTTATTCCCTGGGCAGGAAGTAGCCGCGCTGTTTTTCTGAGATGGGCATGTCCAGGCGTTCCATAACGGCCAGCATGTCTTCCCATACCTTGCGTTTTTCCCGCGGACTGTCTGATCTGAGCAGGTAGCTGGGATGGTAAGTGACGCGTACGGGAATGCCGTTAAGGTCGTGGAACCTGCCTCTCATGGAGCTGACGGAACCCTGTTCCCCCAACAGGCCTACGGCGGCGGTACCGCCCAGGGCTATAATCATTTTCGGCCGGATGACCCGGATTTCATGCATGATGATGGGCAGGCACGCTTCAATTTCTTCCGGCGTGGGGGCGCGGTTATTGGTTCGCTGGTTGGGCAGGGCCGGGCGGAATTTGACGATGTTGGAAATGTAAACCATGTCTCTGGAGAGCCCCATAGCCCTTAATATCTGGTTGAGTTTTTCCCCGGCACGGCCCACAAAGGGCTCCTGCTGCACTTCTTCATAATATCCGGGAGCTTCCCCGATGAGCATGAGTTTCGTATGGGGATTGCCCGTGGCAAAGACCATGGTGTCCCGCAGGGAGTTGAGTTCCCGCGCCGGTTTCCAGTTTTGCGCCAGATTACGGAGGTATTGCAGCTTGTCTTCCATTGTCCCTTCCGGGAGGGTAATGGCAGAGGCCGGTTCCCTGTTTTGCGGAAACAGCTCCGGCGGTTCCGGCTTTCCGGCAGGTGCGGAGACAGGAACGGCCGCCTGCAGGGGCGGCGGTTCCGGAGAAGCGGGTGCTGATGCGGCGGGACGGCCTCCCTGTCTGGAAGCCACGTACCATGTTCTGAGAACGTTTCTGGCTTCATCCGTCAGGCTCGTTCGCGTTGTTCCCTGCTGGATCAGGGAATCAAGATAATGGCGGAAAAGGCTGTTCGGTGTAGCGCTCATGGGAGGATAAAGCCAGATTAGTCCATAAGAGGCCGTCTGTCACGACGATTCGCAGGCTCCCCGGCCTTCATGGAACGCGCCTCTCCGGGAAATGACACGGTAAAAGATGGTATCTTTTGCAAGGGAGGGAGCAAATTGGAGCTTTCCGGTTCAGGAATGGAAATGCAGCCGGCGCTCTCACAATTTTACTTAGTTCACGTATGTCTTTTTCTGAAGAATTAAACGGTTTGATGGATTGTCCCACTCCCCTGGTGCGCCGTTTCATGGCGTTGCTGGAACCGGTTGACGACGCCCGCCTGGAGGCGATGGCGCAGGAGAGCCGGCGTCTGACGCGGCTGCATTTCGGCCGGACCATTCGCCTGTTCGCCCCCATTTACCTGTCCAACGAATGCATCAATAATTGCAAGTACTGCGGTTTTTCCCGGGATAATCCCATTATCCGCACCACGCTTACGGTGGATGAAGTGGTGCAGGAGGCCCGCTACCTGCACGGCCTGGGGCTGCGCAGCATCCTGCTGGTGGCCGGGAGCATCCCAAGTTCGTTTCCGACGGGTATATGCAGGAATGCCTGGACGCCCTGCATTCTTTTATTCCGTCCCTGGGGCTGGAGATAGGGCCGTTGCCGGACGACCGCTATGCGGAGATCGTCCGTCACGGGGCGGAACAATTGGCCGTGTATCAGGAAACCTATAACCGGGAAGTGTATGAAACCCTGCATACGGCAGGGATGAAGAAAAATTTCAACTGGAGGCTGGACTGCCCGGAACGCGCCTACCAGGGCGGTTTCCGCCGCATTCAGATAGGAGCCCTGTTCGGGCTTTCGCCGTGGCGGCGGGAGGCCATGGCTCTTGCCGTCCATCTGGATTACCTGCAGAAGCATTGCTGGAAATCCGCGCTTTCCGTGGCGTTTCCGCGCATGCGTCCCTACGCCGGGAATTACGAGTATGAACCTGATCCGGACTTGATGCTGGATGACCGCCATTTTGTCCAGCTCATGGCCGCCCTGCGCATCTGCTTCCCCAAAATAGGCATGTCCATCAGCACCCGTGAGCCCGCGCCGATGAGAAATGCCCTGATGCATTTGGGCATGACCCACATGTCCGCCATTGCGCGCACGGAACCGGGGGGCTACACGGGCGTGGGAACGGCTGCCGCCCATTTGACGGTGCGGGGCAACCGGGTGGATCTTCCCGATGACCGAAAAGGGAATTGCAAGGCGACGGAGCAGTTTGAGATTTCCGACCAGCGCACACCGGAGCAGGTGGTCGGAGCCATACGGAATGCCGGGCTGGAACCTGTCTGGAAAGACTGGGATGCCGCTCTGGATGTAGTGTAGGAGAATCTTCTCCCGTCTCATTTCTCCGGAATGACATTCATATCACCGTGATGTTGTGATGGAGCATTGACGGCATGCTCCGGCTGTCATATTTCCGGTAGCGATGATTCGTTATTATTGGGGGAGGTTTTGGCCGTTCCTCCTGTTTGCGTTCGGCGTTGAGGCGGTGGAAAATCTGTTTACGGTATTGTTCGAATACCGCAACATGGATTTCGGGTTGCTTCCCCTCCTGAAAACGGCGTACGTTTTTGTGACGGAGTTTGCCGTCACCATGTGCTACTGGCTTATACCCTATGCCGTTTATTTGTGGATTCTGCCGCGCGGGAAGGCGGGAGGGAAGGCGGACAGGTGGCTCACCTCCGCGTGGTTTTTCCTGTTTGTGCTCGCCAATCTGTTTGAAGATGTGGCGGAAGCCTTTTTCTGGAACGAGTTTGAGGCAAGCTTTAATTTCATTGCGGTAGACTACCTGGTTTACACCAAGGAGGTCATCGGGAATATTTACGAGTCCTATCCCATCATCCCTATTCTGGGCGGCATTCTGGCGGCGTCCGTTCTGGCCGTCTGGGGAATGAAGAGGTTCCTGCTTCCCAGGAACGGGGCGGTTCCCGTCGGATGGAAACGAGGCTGTGTGGTGCTGTTCCTGCTGGCCTGCGTCACGGGGGGATATTGGCTGGTGGATATCAAGGATGCGGATGCCGTGAACAACCGTTATAATTCGGAAATGGCCAAGGATGGCCTTTACAGCCTGTTCAGCGCCTTTCTCAAGAATGAACTGGATTACCGCGCTTATTACCGGACGCTGCCGGATGCGGAAGCGGCGGCGTTTCTGGCCCGGGAGTTCACGGCGGATGACACGTCCGTGCCGGAGGCTTCGTCCGGCAGCGTAAAGAGGCAGGTGCGTCCTTCCGGGGGGGCTATCCGCCCGAATGTCGTGGTTGTGGTCATGGAGAGCATGGGAGCGGAATTTTTGAACGAGTGCCGGGAAGACGGGGCTGACGTCACTCCGTGCCTGAGCCGTCTGGGAAAGGAAGGCATTTTTTTCCCGAATACTTATGCCACGGGCACCCGTTCCGTACGCGGGCTGGAAGCAATCAGCACATCCCTGCCGCCGCTTCCCGGCATGTCCATCCTTCGCCAGGAAGGAAATGAGCATTTGCAGACCATAGGTTCCATATTCAGGGACAAGGGATATGATCTCAAATGGATTTACGGCGGCTACGGGTATTTTGACAACATGAATTATTTTTTCGGGAACAACGGGTTTCAGGTTCTGGACCGTCATTCCATGGATGATTCCGAGGTGACCCATTCCACTATTTGGGGCGTTTGCGATGAAGATTTGTTCCGCCGCGCCGTACGGGAGGCGGATGAATCCTGCGGACGCGGCAAGCCGTTTTTGCAGGTGGTGTTTACCACGTCCAACCACCGCCCCTACACGTATCCGGAAGGGCGCATTGACATTCCTTCCCACACGGGGCGCATGGGGGCCGTGAAATACGCGGATTATGCGGTAGGCGCCTTTGTGGAGGAGGCCAGAACCAAACCCTGGTTTGACAACACGCTGTTCGTGTTCGTAGGAGACCACGGCGCCGGGAGCGCGGGAAAGCAGGCCCTCAATCCGGAAACGCACCGCATTTTTTCCATTTTCTACGCTCCGGCTCTGCTGAAGCCGGAACGGCGGGACACTCCCGTGAGCCAGATTGACGTGCTGCCCACCCTGCTGGGGCTGTTGAACTGGCCGTATGATGCGGCCTTTTATGGAAAGGATGCCTTGAAGCCTTCCTATCAGTCCCGGTATTTTGTGAGCAATTACCAATATATCGGCTATTTAAAGGGGAAAGACATGGTAGTGCTCAAACCCCAGCGCGGAGTGGAATTTTTCCGGGACGGAGAGGCCGTTGAGCCGGATGGGCGGATGAAAGAGCTGGAAAGGGAAGCGGTTTATTACTATCAGCACGCTTCCGGCTGGCGCACCAGTTTGAAGGAATAAGGCCCCCGCAAGGTGCGGAGGCCGTGATTTTGGCGGCCTCCGCCCGCGCACGGAAAATGCGTTCAGGATTTGCTTCCGTCCCTGTAATCCTGGAGAGCGTCCCAATGGAACGTGAAGTGCTTCTGCATGTGCAGCCCGTTGGCGAGAATGAACATGAGGGAAATGCGGAATTCGTTATTGTTCAATCCTTCCAGCTCTTTTTTGTCAATTTTCATGGAGAATTTCCCACTCTTTTTTCCAAGGCGCCGGGAGAAGGAAACGGCGTCATAGTCCTGGTTGACCGCATAAGGAGGATCCTGGATGTAAACATTCAGAGCTTTGACGGTCTGGGGGCTTTTATAATTGCCGGAAACCAGAATCTGGTCTCCTTTAAAAGAAATGGCTACGTCCCCGACCTCCACTTCCGGCTTGCCTTCGTAGAATTGCTGGGCCGGGGTGACGGAAAACACTTCACAGGCATCCAGCAGGGCGCAGCTGGCCGGGGTCAGGAACGTGGGACTGGTCCCGAACGTGTAATTGCCCGAACCCATCAGGGCCGTGCCGTATTTTTTACCGTCCGAGGCGGTCTGATGGTTGTGCGGCAGATTAAGGCCGTGCCCCAATTCGTGGGCCATGCCTCCATACCATTTGGTCAGCAGCCTTCCTTCCCTTGTTTTCTGCCCTAGGTGTTTGATGTCGAAGGCCGGATAATCCAGGGCGAAACAGTTGCGCCCCATGCCGTAAAAGGGAACTCCGCCGGGATTGTCGGGGCCGTTCTTTTCGTCATTCCAGGTGGGCATGATGATAAGCGTGTGCTGGCTTTTTTTCCTGTCCGGATGGGCTTTGAAAAATTCGTCAAGTTCCTGGGCCGCTTTCCAGCCGCCTCCGTTTTCATAAGGATAATGGGCCGCCGGATTTTTGGCCTTGTATTCAATGATGTTCACGCGGCCTGGGGATTTGATGTCCAGGCCGAAGGAACGCGCGCCATAGCCATGCCGCTGCATTTCCTTGCCGTAAAACTGCTGGAGGTAAAGGAGCAGTTCGCTGAGGCGCCGTTCATAATCCGGAACGGGTTCCGTATCACTGCCCAGAAAATAAACGATATTGAGCTGACGGGCCGTTTTTTTCAGGGCAATCCGGTCTTTCAGGACGTCCGGAACGGTGACTTCCGCAAAGGATGTACCGGAGGCCGCTCCCAGAAAGAACAGAGAAAAAAATGCGGAGAGAAGTCGTTTCAACATACATGCCAAATTAGGAGCGTCATTTTTAAAGACAAGGAAATTTACTGTTCTCTCCGCCATTGGAGGAACCATCCCTGGGCCGGGAGGGAAATAACGGGGGGAAGAATCCGTCATGTGGCGGCCGATAAGTTCGGAATGGCTGAAAGATAGAGGTTGCGAAGGCAGTAAATATGTGACATTGTTTATTAAAGCATGCATTTCCAATCTCTATATTTATCTGCCGTGGCGGTAAGTGCCGTTTCTTTCGGGTGGGGGGCTCTGGATAAGCCTTCCGCCTCCAATTTGATCTGGTCTGATGAACCGGCCGTAGTTGTTTATCCGCAGGAAGACAAAAATTCCGAGGGCAGTTTTGGCAAGTACAGAAAGCCTGCCTCCGTCTGGGAAGCGGAGGGGTATCCCATTGGCAATGGCCGCGTTGGAGCCATGATTTTCAGCGCTCCCGGCCGCGAGCGGCTGGCCCTGAATGAAATCAGCCTTTGGTCCGGAGGAGCCAATCCGGGGGGAGGGTACGGTTACGGGCCTGATGCCGGAACGAACCAGTTCGGCAACTATCTTCCCTTTGGGGATTTGTTTGTGGACTTTAAAAAAGGCGACCAGCCGGCTTCCCTGTCTGTGGAAGATTTTACGCGCTCCCTGGATCTCCGGGACGGCATTCATAAAGTGAATTACAAGGCGGACGGCGTAACGTATGACCGGGAGGCATTCTCCAGCACGCCTGCCAACGTCCTGGTACTGAACTATAAAGCCAGCAACCCCGGCCAATTCAGCGCGGATTTTTCCGTTAACAGCCAGCTTGGAGCAGATATTTCCGCCAAGGGATCCGTCATCACCTGGAAGGGGATGTTGAAAAACGGCATGAATTATGAAGGCCGTGTTTTGATCCGTCCCAAAGGCGGTACGCTTTCTGCCTCGGGAGATAAAATTTCCGTGAAAAATGCGGATTCCTGCATGGTCGTCATCGCCATGGAGACGGATTACCTGATGGATTATAAAAAGGACTGGAAGGGTGAATCTCCCTCCAGGAAGCTGGACCGTTATGCGGCCAAAGCCGCTTCTGCGGATTATGCCGCCCTGAAACAGGCCCACATTTCCCAGTACAAGTCCATGTTTGACCGGGTGAAGGTCAACTTCGGAAAAACGGAGGAGGATGTAGCCAAGCTGCCTACGCCGAAGCGTCTGGAAGCCTATAAGAAAAATCCGGCAGATCCCAATCTGGAGGAAACCATGTTCCAGTTCGGCCGCTATCTGCTGCTGTCCAGTTCCCGGCCCGGTACGCTACCGGCCAACCTGCAAGGGTTGTGGAATGATTATGTCAAACCGCCGTGGGCCTGCGACTACCATAACAACATCAACGTCCAGATGGCGTATTGGGGGGCGGAACCCGCCAATCTTTCCGAATGCCATGAGGCCCTGGTCAATTATGTGGAGGCAATGGCCCCCGGCTGCCGGGACGCTTCCCAGGCGAACAAGGGGTTCAATACCAAGGACGGCAAACCCGTGCGCGGCTGGACGGTGCGCACCTCCCAGAATATCTTCGGTGGCAACGGCTGGCAGTGGAACATCCCCGGTGCGGCCTGGTATGCGCTGCATATATGGGAACATTATGCATTTACCGGTGATAGAAAGTATCTGGAAAAACAGGCGTATCCCCTGATGAAGGAAATCTGTCATTTCTGGGAAGACCATTTGAAGGAACTGGGAGCCGGGGGCGAAGGGTTCAAGACAAACGGCAAGGATCCGAGCGAAGAGGAGAAGAAGGATATGGCCGATGTGAAAGCTGGAACTCTGGTGGCTCCCAATGGCTGGTCTCCCGAACATGGGCCGCGTGAAGACGGTGTGATGCATGACCAGCAGCTCATTGCGGAGCTTTTCTCCAATACCATCAAAGCCGCCCGCATTCTGGGCAAGGACGCTGCCTGGGCCAAGAGCCTGGAGGGCAAGCTGAAAAGGCTGGCCGGCAACAAGATAGGCAAGGAAGGAAATCTTCAGGAATGGATGATTGACCGCATTCCCAAGACGGACCACCGCCATACGTCCCACCTTTTTGCTGTTTTCCCCGGCAACCAGATCAGCAAGCTCAAGACGCCCAAGCTGGCGGAAGCCGCCCGCCTTTCCCTAGAATGGCGCGGCACGACCGGAGACAGCCGCCGTTCCTGGACGTGGCCGTGGCGCACGGCTCTGTGGGCCCGCCTGGGCGAGGGGGACAAGGCTCATGAAATGGTTCAGGGACTCTTGAAATTCAACACTTTGCCGAATATGCTGACTACTCATCCCCCTATGCAGATGGACGGCAACTTCGGCATTGTAGGCGGCATTTGTGAAATGTTGGTGCAATCCCATGCCGGGGGCCTAGACATCATGCCCTCTCCCGTGGAAGCGTGGCCTGAAGGCTCCGTGAAGGGGCTGAAAGCCCGGGGAAACGTCACGGTGGATTTTTCCTGGAAGGACGGCAAGGTAAGCAATGTGAAGTTGTATTCCGCCCAACCCAAGGTGTTGCCCGTGCGCGTCAACGGGAAGATGACCCGCATGAAAACCCTGCCGCTGAAATCGGAAGCGGAATCTTCGCAGCCCGCAGCCAGGTAAAAGAGGAAATCCATGATCCGGTTTTAATTCCGGAACGCAACATAATCATGGCTTCCGGTCCTTTCGTAAGGGCTGGAAGCCTTTTTTATCCCGGACCTTTGCGGGAGGAACGGTGTTTGTTTCAAAGGATGAGCATGCTGAACGGCGCGTTCTGAAAGAAGGAATGCCTCTCCGGATAGAAAGGTTGGGCAGGGGGGGGAAAGGTCTTCCGCTTCCCGCCTTGAGGAAAGAAGGGGGTCGCTCTCATTTCTTTTCCATTTGCCCGAGAAGGGAGCAAATGGCGCAGGAATGGAGAGAGCACAGGTCATCGTGGATTTGAAGCAAAGCCTGGTGGTGCCAGGCTTTCGCAAGAAAGGCTTGTGCATCCGGCCTGCCGCCCAGCAGGGATTGGTGGACGGAGAGAACTTTTGTTCCCGCCTGTCCGGCCCGAAGGGAAAGATAATGTTTCCATGCATGTGCGTCATCTTTCATCGGAAGAAGGTGGTTGATGATAAAGTCCAAGATTCTATCCCGGCCCATCAGGGCCATGGGGCGGGGAGAGGGTGAGGAAGGAAGCGTTACATGGGTGCTCCAGTAGGGGTGTGTAAGGGAGGAGAGGTACTCGGTCAGTTTTTCCGTATGTCTGGCAACGCAAAGACGCTTAAACGTATCAAAGTCTGCTGCGATGACGGACAGCGCCCCTACGCGCCTCTGCGGATGGTTGGCCGGCCTGCTGCCGGAAAATGTCCAGGGGAAGGAGCGGTCCGGCGCCAGTTCAAATTGTTCCCGCAGGGGCCACCATTGAGCCCAGAGTTTTTTGTGCAGATCTACGGCTTCCGGTGTGCAGGAGGCTGGCAATACTGGAAGGAGGAATCCCGCCGTACCGAAGAGCAGGGCTTCCGGGCAGTTCCGGATGGAGCGCAGGGGGGCCCGCAGGGCCAGGTGGCGCATGGCGGTTTTGTTGGCGTGATAGCCCAGCGTTTCCGCCAGGTTTTCAAAAAGGGTTTGTTCCTCTCCTGCGTATTTGGCGCGTTCCGCATGGCGGCGGTGCTTGTTCCGGAACCTGTAGGCTGCTGCTGATTGAAGGAGTGTTTCCAGAAACTCCGGAGCCATGGATGCCAGCAGTCCGGAGTGTCGGCAGTGGCGTATCGGGGCGCTGCCGGAAGGGGATGTTCCTGACCGCGCCAGCGCAGCGGGGGGAATGATAGCCAGAGGAACGCGTTCATGCCTGGCATTGCGGGTGAACCATTTCCTGCGGCTGGGCGTGCAGGCGAGGTGCAGGATGACGCCATTAAACCCCGGGTTGGAACCGTGCCCGTGGCGTTCCCAGTCTTCCGGCGCGGGATCCAGTTCGATATCTCCCGATTGCGGGACGCCATTAATGCATATCTTGGCGTTTAGAAAGTCCGGCCCGGCAGATTTATTCCAGTTCCCGAAATCCAGGATGTGAACGTCCCTGCCTGAATCATCCGTAAAAGAGGTCCCAAATACTCCTTCCAGCAGAAGAAGCTGAAGAGTCCGCTCGTCCGGAAGGGCGGAATGATTGGAAACGGAATGTTCCCTGACGGCGGCCGGCCCTTCTTCCCTTGCTGCGGAAAGGGCTTCCTCATACAGGGAGGCCATGGAGCGCAGGTCCATGTGGAGGGGAGGTATTTTTATTGATCTTTCTGCCGTTCCAATTCTTCTTTCAGGCAGTCGGTTACGTTGCGGAATTTTTCTTCGTTCTCTTCGCTCATTTCGCTCAGGGTCAAATGGGAGTTGAGAACGTGGAGAGTTTGCTCCTTGGCATCCAAGTGAACGGAAGGGGCATTTTCAGTACCCAGGGCGGCACGTATCTGCTCTACTTTTCCCCTCCAGGGGGCTGTGGGCGGTTCAATGCTGAGCAGGGCGTCCAGCCCCAGGCTTTCCAGGGCGCTCAGGCAGCGTTCGCTCGGGGAAGCGATTTGGACGGATCCCCCGATGGGAAGCAGCCGTCGGGACAGGCCCGCAAGAGTGCCCATGAAGGTGGAGTCAATGCCGGAGCAAGTTTCCAGATCAATGACGATCAGACGCCCTCCGGAAGCGATGTAATCGTCCCCCAGGGATTTGACAGTCGGACTATTGGCAAAACTTCCGCGTCCGGAACACCGGACCCAAAGAAATTCATCAAAAAGGCCGAAAAGGATGGAAGAATTGTTATTCACGTCGTTAGAAAATGGAAACCATATGAATAACAAGAGAAACCTCTGCGGTCAAGTCAGGATTTAATTTGCGCGCCGCCGGAAGAAGGTTCGTTTTCTCGCATGCAGAACCTTTTCCCGCGGCGCTCTTTTCGTTATTCGGAGGGATGCCTCAGGAGTTCTTGGTGCCTTCCCCCGTACCGGGCAGGAAACGGTAATAGGTTTCCAGCATCAGCGTTGCCAGGCACTGGCGGTAGATGTTTTCAGATTTATTGCTCATGCCGGAAACGTATCCTACGTCATTTTTCCGGAAACTGCCGTCCGCATTCTGGCCGCTGAGCACGGCGTCCCGGAATGCTTTGTTGTAAGAGGTCCATACGTCTCCTCCGCGGTTCATGGCAGCCTGCACGCAGTAGTAATGCATGTAGAGATTACTCTTGACATTTTCCGTGCCGCTTCCCTGGCCCCACTGGAGGGTCTTGACGTTGTTCTTAATCCAGTCCAATCCCTTGCGGGCTGCACCGCCGGAGCCGTCGCCCGTCATTTGCAGAGAAAGCACGCCTACGCCTACCAGGGAGGAACGGGGCATATTACCGTTTTCCTTATAGGAAAATTTGCCGTCCGGCATGACGTTCTTGCGCACGTAGCTTGAGGCCTTGCGCAGCGTAGAGCGGATTTCCCCTTTGGTAGGCTTGATGCCGCCGTGTTCGGCAGCCTTGAGAGCCTGCACGTTCCACCCGGTGACGGAAAGGTCGATGTCCGGATTAATCTTGTTGTTGTAGCTGTAGCCCCAGCCCCCGTTGGGACACTGGGCGTCAATAATCCTGTCCACGGCTTTTACGACGACCTTTTCCAGATTGGAGATGGAGGGGATGTCCATCTGTTTGCAGAAGGTATAGGCTTCGCACAGGGCATAGGTGGCTACCGCGTGGTCATAACAGATTTCCTTCAGGGCGGGCTGTTCCGAAAGGACGGGGTTTTTCATGCCTAAGTCCACCAGGAAGGAAATGCCTTTCAGGACGTTTTCTCCGAATTCCTCGGAAAGAGGGGTTTCACAGTGGGCCAGGTAGGCCAGCAGGGAAATGCCGGTCATGGAAGCGCGGAATTGC
>OHFM01000445.1_pt1 | contig 17225 bp, 10 predicted proteins | sample 1567511 | NCBI WGS metagenome assembly OHFM01 (sample SAMEA3879571, study PRJEB24766) | human gut metagenome | biome: human-associated habitat; feature: feces | place: USA | collected 1985/1987
ATAAATAAGAAAAACGGAGTGAAATGAATTCATTTCACTCCGTTTTTTATTTGTTTTAGATTTTGCTTTTCAAGCCTTTTTAGAGTTTTTTCTGACCTTGTTTTACGAGTTTTATTGTTCTTAGTTTGCTTTCAAAACTTAACTGTGATTGTTGTTCCTTTTCCCGGTTTGCTTTCAAGCTTAATAGTACCATTATGATATGCCACTGCATGCTTTACTATGGAAAGGCCGAGTCCGGTACTGCCCTCTTTGGTGCTTCTGCCCTTATCCACTCTGTAGAAACGCTCAAATACACGGTTAAGCGACTCCTTAGGGATGCCTATGCCGTTATCCCTTACATAGATACAGCCTGTCTCGCCCACATTGTGAAGCGTTATCTCTACTCTGCCGCCGTCCTTGTTGTACTTTATAGCGTTGCTGACTATGTTTTCGACAAGCTCGTATATGTGCTTGTATGCGGCACGGACGGTAAAGCTGTCGCCTGACAGTTCTATCGTGACGTTCTTTGCGCAAGCCGCAGGCTCCAGGCATTCCTTTACCGCTGTGCATATCTCGGACAGCTTGCAGTCGGTTACTTCCTCGGCTGTGGTCTTATTTTCAAGGGAGGATATTTCAAGAATGTCGCTGATTATCGTTGACATTCTCTTGGCTTCGGTAAGAATTTTTCCGATGTAATAATCCTTCTTATCCTTAGGCACAAGTCCGTTTTCAAGAAGCTCGGCAAAGCCCGAAATTGCCGTCAACGGCGTTTTCAGCTCGTGACCGGCATTTGCGAAGAAGTCGGCTTTGAGCTGTTCGGACATACGCTTGTCGGTAACGTCACGGATAACCATAAGTCCGCCGTGCATTGCATCTATTCCGCTCTTGGATACGGGGAATACCTGCACGAGCAAAATTCTTCCGTCAACGGTGCTTTCTATAGTTACCGTCCTGTCTTCGTTTGCCGCTTTTTCCGCTCCGCTGATTATCTCGGGCTTTCTTGCAAGCTCGGGTACGGTCAAGGCGCCGCTTTCCTCAGAAGCACCGAGCAGCTTAAGACCTGCACGGTTTATCGAAATTACCGAAAGATCGTTATCGTAAAGAATTACACCGTCCTGAAGGCTTTCAAGTATGAAGCGTTCCTTTTCACGCTCGTTTTCAAGCGTCTTCATATTATCCTGTATGCTTTTACGCATAAAATTGAACATTGTGACAAATTCATCAAGCTCGGGGTATTTGTGCGAGGGTATCTCGTCAAGCTCCGCAGAGATTTTTTCGTCACCGACATATTTCATACCGCTCATAGCCTTTGATATGCTGTTTATCGGCTTCATTATCTGGCGGGCGACACTGCTCACCGCTATAAGCCCTGCTATTATGCCTATTGCGGCGGCTATCAGCATAGGCGCCATGAACATTGACGCAAAATCCATATAGCTGTTTATATTGTAGCTTATTCTGATTATATCGTCGTCCTTAACCTTCATAGCGGCATAAATCTGATTTTTGCCGAGCGTCTTTGAATATCTTACGGCTACTCCGCTTCCTGTAAGCTCTGCCTGCTTTATCTCCTCACGGGTGCTGTGGTTATCGTCCGGCTCACCGTCGATATAGGTGTCTACAAATACAGTTCCGTCCTTATTGATAAAGCTCACTCTGGCGTTTCCGACAAGTGAGCTTAATCTGTTCGCAAGGTCATAGTCGTGGTCGGTTTCGTCCTCATATATCACACGGATAAGTCCGAGAGAAGTCAGCATATCGCTTTTTCTGACGTTCTGCTCCGTGCTTGAAAGAAGTGCGGTAGCAGATACACTATTGCAATTACTATAAGAAAACGTACTATAAGTGCTTTTTTCATCTGTACGCCCTCCTGTTATTCTCCTATAAATCTGTAGCCTACTCCTCTTACCGTTTTGATAAGATGAGCGTTCTCGGCATCATCGCTGAGTTTTTTTCTGAGCGTTCCTATGTGCATATCGAGCGTTCTTGTTTCACCGACAAAATCTATACCCCACACTTTCGTGAGAAGCTCCTCACGGCTGACTACTCTTGCCCTGTTCTTAAGAAGATACAAAAGAAGCTCGTATTCCTTCAGCGTAAGCTCTATCGGTCTGCCGTCACGGCTCACCTCTCTGAGAGATGTGTTTACCGTTATGCCGCCTGCAGTAATCTTATCGGAAGCGCTGTCTGATGTGCTTCTGCCGGAACGCCTTAAAAGCGCCTTTATTCTTGCGGCAAGCTCCATAATGCCGAACGGCTTGCAGAGGTAATCGTCTGCACCGTGGTCCAGCCCTTTTACCACATCAATCTCGCTGGTTTTGGCTGTGACCATGATGACTGGCACGGTACGGGTTGCGGCGGTTTCCCGCAGGCGGCCCAAAATCTGGTAGCCGTCCTCATCAGGCAGCATAACGTCCAGAATCACCAGGTCGGGCACGGTCTCCCGCACGGCAGCCCAGAAAGAAGCCCCGTCCTCGAACCCGCGGACGGTGTACTGGTTGGTTTGCAGAGCATACTGCTCCAGCTCACGGATGGATGCGTCATCTTCAACAATATAGATCATAAGATCCTCCAAACAAACAGGCCGAAACCTGCGATATGCCACAGGTCCCGGCCCATTTTACAGGGGAAAGCCCTGCGATAATTATTTTTTCTTCTCCGGCGCAGCGGCAGTTCCGCTGGGGCCGGGCTCAAAGGTATAGCGGCCGCGGTAGCGCTCATAGCGCTTTTCAAAACTGGGGCTTTCACCGTTTTTGATGTGGTTCAGGTATTCATGGGTATCAAAGCGGTCTTCGGATACTTCAATCATGGCAACGGCAATGTTGGAGCAGTGGTCCGCAATGCGCTCATAGTTGGTCAGCAGATCATCCAGCACAAAACCGTACTCAATGGTGCAGGCGCCGGCCTGCAGGCGGGCGATGTGGCGGGTCTTGACTTCGCGCACCAGGCCGTCCACAACCTGCTCCAGCGGCTCGATCTTGCCGGCGGCGTAACAGTCGTTCTTCTGGAACGCATCCACGGTGCGGTTCACGATATCCTGAACGGCGGCCTCCAGAACGGAAAGATCGTCGATCGCTTCGTGGCTGAAGTGGATGGATTTTTCCTGAATTTCCTGCCCGGCCTTGAGCAGGTTGACCGAGTGGTCAGAGATGCGCTCCAGGTCATTGATGGTGTGCAGCAGGGTGTTGATGGTGCGGTTGTCCTCGCGGGAAAGTGCCTTGGCACTCAGCTTGACCAGATAGGTACCCAGAACGTCCTCGTAATGGTCCACAGCGTCTTCCTTGCGGTTCACCTCGTCGGCAATGGCTTCATCCCACTTGTGGGTCAGGGACATGGCCTGCAGCAGGGAGGTGCGGCAGATCTCGGCCATATCGCCGCCGGTCAGCATAGCACGGCCAACGGCAACGGACGGGGTGGAAAGCAGACGTTCGTCCAGCAGGGAATGCTGCTCGCCCGCCTGATCCTTGCTGTCCGGCACGGTCAGGATGGCCAGCTTTTCCAGCACGCGGTTGAACGGCAGCAGGATGGCGGTGGTCACAATGTTGAATATCGTGTGCACAATGGCAATGCCAAAGGTGTTGGCGGTTTCGTTGTAGAACGAGAATCCCAACAGTGCATGCAGCCCGTAAAAACCGCACAGGAACACCAGCGTGCCGATGAGGTTAAAGTACAGATGAACAAATGCGGTGCGCTTAGCATTTTTGTTGGCACCGGCAGAGGAGATCAGCGCGGTAACGGTGGTGCCGATGTTCTGGCCCATGATGATGGGAACCGCCGCCGCATAGGTGACGGCACCGGTGGAGGTGAGGGCCTGCAAAATACCCACCGAAGCGGAGGAAGACTGCAGCACAGCCGTCAGCACGGCACCGGCCAGCACGCCCAGAACCGGGTTTTTGAAGCTCAGAAACAGGTCCATGAACCAGGGCTCATCGGCCAGAGGACTCATGGCGGTGGACATGGTGTTCATACCGGCCATCAGGACGGAAAAGCCCACCATGATCTTGCCCACGCCGCTGCGGCGGTCCTTATCCTTGCCCAGCATATAAAGGAAGATGCCGATAAAGCCAAGGATGGGGGCCCACGCGTTGGGGTTCAGCATCTGGATGGCGAAGGAATCACCCTCCAGGCCTGAAAGCGAGAGCAGCCAGCCGGTAACGGTGGTACCGATGTTGGCGCCCATGATGACGCCGATGGCCTGGTGCAGCTCCATCAGGCCGGAGTTGACAAAGCCGACCGCCATAACGGTGGTGGCACCGCTGGACTGGATCACTGCAGTGATGACCATGCCCAGCAGCAGCCCGCGCACCGGGCTGGCCGTCATTTTGGAAAGGATGCCTTGCAGTTTGCTGCCAGCGGTCTGCTCAAGAGCTTTGCCCATGAGGTCCATGCCGTAAAGGAACATGGCAATACCGCCCATCAGCGTGAACACATTAAAAATGCTCATACAGGGGGTTACACTTCCATTTCTCTTTTGTTATGTTTTCATTGTTGGGTGCAGCCGCACCCGGAGCAAAACCGAATCAAATCGTTTTGCACATGCCCACAATGGCACTATACCGTTACCTATTATAATAGAAAACAGGGCTTTATGAACACCAAAAGCCAGTAAAAGAATTGTAAAGACTGTGTAAAATGTCGAATCAACGCAAGAAAACTGCTAAAATTGGCACATTGTAAAAATTTGGCGTATTGATTTTGGGCAACTTTACACAAACTTTGCAAAAGGGAAGTTTCCATTACCAAAGCTTTACCCGGATTGTACTGCACGATGGTCGATACTGGGGAAACAGCGCGGTACAATAAATACGCACTCAGGAAGAACGAATAGGAAAACACGAACCCCTGAGCGAATGTGTGAGATAGAATAACAGATACAATTAAGGGAGAAGAAAGTTTATGTTAAAGCGTAATGTTTCCGTTGCAGTTGCTGCTGCTCTGGCTCTCAGCCTGGCCGCCTGTGGCTCCAGTCCGGCGTCCTCCGCTGCTTCCAGCAAAGCAGTTTCCAGCGAGGCCGTCTCCAGTGGGGCTGCTTCCAGTGAAGCCACTGCTGCACCGGATGCCGGCGATTTCGATGTCGATCAGGACATCACCGTGATTTCCCGTGAGGATGGCTCCGGCACCCGCGGCGCTTTCATCGAGCTGACCGGTGTGGAAGCCAAGAACGATGCAGGCGAAAAGGTTGACAACACCACCGAGGCGGCTGCCATCCAGAGCTCCACCAACGGCGTTCTGACCGCTGTTTCCAACGATGAGACCGCAATCGGCTACATCAGCCTGGGTTCTCTGAACAATGATGTCAAGGCTGTCACCGTGGAAGGCGTTGCCCCCAGCGCTGACACCGTGAAGGATGGTACTTACACCCTGGCTCGTCCGTTCAACATCGTTACGAACGGCGAAGCTGCCGACCCCGTTGCCGTGGACTTCATTGCTTACTGCATGAGCACCGACGGTCAGGCCCTGGCCACCGAGGAAGGCTACATCGGCGATGTTGGCGCTGATTACACCAGCACCCAGCCCGCAGGCAAGATCGTGGTTGGCGGTTCTTCCTCTGTTTCTCCGCTGATGGAAAAGCTGATCGAAGCTTATAAGACCGTGAACCCCAACGCAACCCTGGAACTCCAGACCACCGACTCCACCACCGGCGTTTCCGGCGCACTGGATGGCACTTACACCATCGGCATGGCCAGCCGTGAGCTGAAAGATTCTGAGGTTGAGGGCGGCGCAAAGGCAACTGTCTTGGCAAAGGATGGCATTGCTGTTATCGTCAGCAACGACAACCCCACTGATAACCTGACCGTTGACCAGATCAAAGGCATCTACACCGGTGAGCTGACCACCTGGGCAGACGTTCAGTAATCCCCCTTTCTAAAAAAGACGGCTGTTGCGGCGGCAAAAGGCGGCAACGGCCGTTTTTTGAAAGCCATCGGTATATAGTTCCTGAGCAAAGACAGGAGAGTATGGGAAAATGAAAACAACAACTTCGCACCTGAAAGAGATCGTCATGCAGGGGGTATTTACCGCCTGCGCGTGCATCTCCATTCTGGCCGTGGCGCTGATCTGCATCTTCTTATTTGCAAACGGCCTGCCCACCATTTTTGAGATCGGCCCCCTCAAGTTCCTGCTTGGCACCACCTGGAAACCCGGCAACAACCTGTACGGCATCCTGCCCATGATCCTGGGGAGCATCTATGTCACCGCAGGCGCGATCATTGTGGGGGTGCCCATTGGGCTGCTGACAGCCATCTATATGTCCCGCTTTGCATCGCCCCGTATCAACAAGGTGCTGTTGCCGGCGGTACAGCTGCTGGCCGGTATCCCCTCGGTCGTGTACGGCTTCTTCGGCATGATCGTTATGGTCCCGGCGGTGCAGGCTATGGTCAAATCGGACTTTTTCAAAACTGTGCTGCACGTGAAAAGCGGCAAGGGCATGAGCCTGTTTACCGCCAGCCTGCTGCTGGGCATCATGATTTTGCCCACCATCATCACGGTCAGCAAAACCAGCCTGGACGCCGTGCCCCAAAGCTATTACGAGGGCAGCCTGGCTCTGGGTGCTACCCATGAGCGCAGCGTGTTTTGCGCGGTGCTGCCCGCCGCCAAAAGCGGCGTAATGTCCGCTGTAATCCTGGGTGTTGGCCGCGCCATTGGCGAAACGATGGCCGTTGTGATGGTTGCCGGCAACCAGACCTGGATGCCCAAGGGCTTGTTCCAGGGGCTGCGTACGATGACCTCCAACATTGTTATCGAGATGGGTTACGCTGCAGACCTGCACCGCGAAGCGCTGATCGCAACCGGCGTTGTGTTGTTCGTTTTCATTCTGCTGATCAATCTCTGCTTCAGTCTTGTAAAGGGGGGCGAAAAGAATGGCTGATTTTGCTGCAACCGCCGGTAAAACCGATGATATGACCCACGCAAATGCAAAAATCGTTCCCCCCGCCCGCCACGAAAACCGCATGGCGGCCCGCGCGTATGCTCTTGTCATGCGCTGGCTGGTGCGGCTGGCGGCCCTGATTACCGTGGCGATCCTTGTGTTCCTGATCGGCTATATCCTGGTCAACGGTATTCCCAATCTCAAGCCGTCCCTGTTTGAGTGGACCTATAATTCCGACAACGTATCCCTGATGCCCGCGCTTATCAATACCATTCTGATGACGGCGTTCTCGCTGGCCATTGCCACACCGCTGGGCATTTTTGCTGCGGTCTGGCTGGTGGAATACGCCAAACGCGGCAGCAAGCTGGTCAAGGTGGTGCGCATCACCACCGAAACGCTGCAGGGCATCCCCTCCATCGTATACGGTCTGTTCGGTATGCTGTTCTTTGTCATGCAGCTCAAATGGGGCTACAGCCTGATCGCCGGTGCCTTCACGCTGGCCATCATGGTGCTGCCGGTTATCATGCGCACCACCGAGGAAGCGTTGCTTGCAGTGCCGGATTCTTACCGCGAGGGCAGCTTTGGCCTGGGGGCCGGCAAGCTGCGCACCGTATTCACCATTGTGCTGCCCAGCGCCATGCCGGGCATCCTGTCCGGCGTGATTTTGGCAACGGGCCGCATTGTGGGCGAAACCGCGGCCCTGATCTACACGGCCAGCACCGTTGCCGCCGTGCCCGCCAGCGTGTTCAGCTCCACCCGTACCCTTGCCACCCATATGTATCTGCTTTCCAACGAGGGCCTGCATATCAATGAAACCTACGGCACTGCCGTGGTGCTGTTGATCCTGGTGCTGTTCATCAACAGCCTGTCCAGCTTTATTGCCGGCCGCCTTGCCAAAAAGTAATGCCGAAAGGAACTGCATGATGAATAAATTCGAAGTTAAAAACATGGACCTGTATTACGGCAGCTTCCATGCACTGAAAAATATCAATATTGCCATCCCCGAAAAAGAGATCACGGCGTTCATCGGTCCTTCCGGCTGCGGCAAGTCTACTTTCCTGAAGAGCCTGAACCGCATGAACGACCTGGTGGAAGGCTGCCGCATTTCCGGCGATATCCTGCTGGACGGTGTGGATATCTATAAGGATAAGATGGATGTCAATGTGCTGCGCAAGCGGGTTGGCATGGTGTTCCAGAAGCCCAACCCCTTCCCGATGAGCATTTATGATAACATCGCCTACGGCCCCCGCACCCACGGTGTGCGCAGTAAGGCGCTGCTGGATGAAATTGTGGAAAAAAGCCTGCGCGGCGCTGCCATCTGGGACGAAGTGAAGGACCGCCTGAACAAAAGCGCGCTGGGCATGTCCGGCGGCCAGCAGCAGCGTTTGTGCATTGCCCGCGCCCTGGCGGTGGAGCCGGAAGTTCTGCTGATGGACGAACCGACCTCCGCCCTGGACCCCATCTCCACCTCCAAGGTGGAAGAGCTGGCTCTGGAACTGAAGGACCGCTACACCATTGTGATCGTGACCCATAACATGCAGCAGGCCGCCCGTATTTCAGATAAGACGGCGTTCTTCCTGCTGGGTGAGCTGGTGGAAATGGGCGATACGGAACGCCTGTTCTCCACCCCTGTGGACAAGCGCACGGAAGATTATATTTCCGGCCGTTTTGGTTGATCGGAGGAGCAATACCATGCCTAGTGTGCGTAAATCTTATGATGAAGAGCTTTTGCAGCTGGATACCTTGCTGGCCCGCATGGGTCACGAAGCCGGTGCCGCCATTGAAAGCGCACTGACTGCCCTGCGCAATGATGATATCGAACTGGCCCGCAGCGTGGTTGCGCGGGACAGCCAGATCGACGCAAGCGAACACGAGATCGAACACCGCTGCCTGCAGCTGCTGCTGCGCCAGCAGCCGGTGGCTTCGGATCTGCGCAAGGTCAGTACAGCCCTGAAAATGGTAACGGATGTGGAGCGCATCGGCGACCAGGCCAGCGATATTGCGGAGCTGGTGCTGCACCTGCACGCCAAATCCACCGATGCCGTGGGCGTGCTGGAAGATATCCTGAAAATGGGTGATGATGTGCTGAAGATGGTCAAACGCTCCATTGCCGCCTATGTGCAGGTGGACCTTGCCGCCGCCGCGGAAGTGATCGCCCATGATGATGTCATCGACGCCGCGTTCAGGCGCATCGGCAGCGAAATTGCCCAGTACATTGCCGCCCACCCCACCGAAGCAGAGACCGCGCTGGATCTGTTTATGGTGACCAAATATCTGGAACGCCTTGGTGACCACGCCGTGAACGTGGCCGAATGGGTCGAATTCTTAAAGACCGGCGTTCACAAATCCCGCAAGATCGTGTGATCTTGCCCGGCGGCGTGTGAGGTCGCTCCAAGGTGAACCTGAAGCCAACTGCTTGGATTTTGAATTTTCAGGCACACCCAATAACATTGCCATTCTCTTTTTTATGTTTTCCTATACCGCACCAAAGGGCCAGCACTGCACGCTGGCCCTTTGGTGTTTTTATGTGTAGACTGCTGGGAATGAAACCTGGCAGAAAAGTGGAAGAAGCAATGCAGAGTGTGTTATACTGGAAAAGACAAATCGAAAATGGCTGCACAATATGAGCACTGCGATGAGATTTTGAAAGAAAAGACCGCACACCTCTTTATAACCCAAAAGCCCAAAGCGGCACGGTTCACTTAACCGGCAGCTTTGGGCTTTTGCTGTTTTATCAGAGAAAAAATTACGCGCTTACATCTTCAAACTGGCTGTTGTACAAATCGGCGTAGAACCCGCCAGCGGCCAACAGGTCATCGTGGGTGCCCTGCTCCACAATGTCACCATCCCGCATGACTAAAATCAGGTCGGCGTCCTTGATGGTGGAAAGCCGGTGGGCAATCACAAAGCTGGTGCGGCCGCGCATCAGGTTGTCCATGGCGGTCTGGATGCGCTGTTCGGTGCGGGTGTCCACACTGCTGGTGGCTTCGTCCAAAATCAAAATTTTGTTGTCCGCCAGAATGGCGCGGGCAATCGTCAGCAGCTGTTTCTGGCCCTGGCTCACGTTGGAAGCATCCTCGTTCAACTCCATCTGGTAGCCGCCGGGCAGCGTGCGGATAAAGTGGTCGGCACAGGCGGCCTTGGCGGCGGCGATGACTTCCTCATCGGTGGCATCCAGGCGGCCATAGCGGATGTTTTCCATAATGGTGCCCTGGAACAGCCAGGTATCCTGCAATACCATGCCAAAGCCTTCGCGCAGGGCGCTGCGGTCAAAGTCCTTTACGTTGTGGCCGTCCAGCGTAATGGCGCCGGAGTTGACATCGTAAAAGCGCATCAGCAGCTTGACCATGGTGGTTTTGCCTGCGCCGGTGGGGCCGACAATGGCAACTTTCTGGCCGGGTTTTACATCGCAGCTGAAATCCCGGATAACAGTCTTTTCCGGCGTGTAGCCAAACTTGACATGCTCAAAGGTGACCTGGCCGTCAATGCAGGCGGGGTCTGCCCGGCGGGCGGGGTCAGCGTTCTGTTCTTCTTCCGGCTCACCCAAAAATTCAAACACGCGCTCCGAAGCCGCCGCCATACTTTGCAGCATGTTGCTGACCTGGGCCAGCTGCTGGATGGGCTGGGTGAAGTTGCGCACATACTGGATGAACGCCTGGATGTCACCAATGGTGATGATGCCGCGCGCGGCAAAAATGCTGCCGGAAACGGCCACTGCTACATAGCCCAGGTTGCCCACAAAGGTCATGATGGGCTGCATCAGGCCGGAAAGGAACTGGCTTTTCCAGGCGGATTCAAACAGGAGGTTGTTGGCTTCGTCAAAATCATTCAGAACGGCATCTTCGCGGTTGAACGCTTTGACCACATTGTGGCCGGAATATACTTCCTCCACCTGGCCGTTCACGGATCCCAGAACTTTTTGCTGGGCGCGGAAATATTTCTGGCTGAACCTGACCACCAACAGCACCAGCGCCATCGAGACCGGCAGGATCAAAATGGCAATCAGCGTCATCGTGGGGCTGATGGTCAGCATCATGATGAGCACGCCGATCATGGTGGTAATGCTGGTGATCAGCTGGGTAATGCTCTGGTTCAGGCTCTGGCCCAGGGTGTCCACATCGTTGGTAATGCGGGAAAGTACCTCGCCCACGGTGCGCTTTTCAAAATAGGCAAGGGGCAGGCGGTTGATCTTTTCGCTGATCTGGCGGCGGAAGTCATAACACATCTTCTGCGAAAGCCCGCTCATGATCCAGCTCTGGCAGAAACTGAACGCAGCGGAAACCAGATACATGACCAGCAGGATCAGCAGGATTTTGCCGATATAGCCAAAGTCAATGCTGCCGGTGCCCCGCAGCTTGGCTACCCAGCCGGTGGCCAGGGCAGTGGTGGCTTTGGCCAGCACCTTGGGGCCTGCAATATTAAAAATCGTGGAAAGAACGGCAAAAACAATTACGGCAATCAGGCGGAACTTGTAGTGCCCCAGCTCTGCCAGCAGGCTGCGCATGGTGCCCTTAAAGTCTTTTGCCTTTTGGGTCGTCATTCGTCCGGGATGCGGCATCAGGCTTCCCCTCCTTTCAGGTCCAGCTCTTTGTTGCTCAGCTGGCTGCGGGCAATTTCCTGGTAAGCCGGGCAGCTTTCCATCAGCTGGGCGTGGGTGCCCTTGCCCACAATGCGGCCATCTTCCAGAACCAAAATCTGGTTGGCGTGCAGCACAGTGGAAATGCGCTGTGCCACAATAATCACGGTGGCGTCGCCGGTTTCGGCTTTCAGCGCGCGGCGCAGGGCAACATCAGTCTTGTAGTCCAGCGCGGAGAAACTGTCATCAAACAGGTAGATCTTCGGGTGTTTGGCAATAGCGCGGGCGATGGAAAGCCGCTGCTTCTGCCCGCCGGAAACGTTGGTGCCGCCCTGGGCAATGGGGCTTTCGTACCCCTCCGGCTTGGCGGAGATGAACTCTTCCGCCTGGGCAATGCGGGCGGCGGTGCGCACATCGGCATCGGTGATATTCTCGCCGCCGAATTTCAGGTTGGAATCAATCGTGCCGCTGAACAGTACGCCCTTTTGCGGCACATAACCCAAAAGGCCGCGCAGGGTGCTCTGTGGCATCTGGCGCACATCCACGCCGTCTACCGTCACGCTGCCGCCGGTCACATCATAAAAACGGGTGATCAAATGCAGCAAACTGGTTTTGCCGCAGCCGGTGGAGCCGATAATGGCCGTGGTCTGGCCGGGTTTGGCGACAAAATCAATATCGTGCAGGGCGTCCTCGCTGGAGCCGGGGTAGGTAAAGTTGACATGATGAAACGCGACTTCGCCGTTCCAGTGGTGCTGATTGAGGTCAGCGGGGATGGCTTCCGGCACCGGGTCATGGATGGCCGGCTCGGTGGTCAGCACTTCGTCAATGCGGTCCGCGGCAACGCCGGCACGGGGCAGCATCACGGCAACCATCGTCAGCATCAGGAAGGACATCACGATCTGCATCGTGTAGGTGATAAAGGCGATCATGCTGCCCACCTGCATGGTGCCGGCATCAATCTGTTTGCCGCCGAACCAGACGATCAGCAGGGAAGTGCCGTTCATAATCAGGGTCATAAAGGGCATCATGGCGGCCATTACCCGGTTGGTGAACAGCTGGGTGCGCATCAGGTCGGTGTTGGCGGCGTCAAAGCGTGCTTCCTCGTGCTGTTCGCGGCTGAATGCGCGGATGGGCATAATGCCGGTCAAAATCTCGCGGGATACCAGGTTCAGCCGGTCCACCAGCTTTTGCATGATCCTGAACTTGGGCATGGCAAACTGCATCAATACCGTAATCAGCGCCAGCAGCAAAGCGACGGCCAGCACAATGATCCAGGTCAGGCTGGAACCCGCCTGCGCCACATGGATGATGCCGCCAATGCCAAGGATGGGGGCATACGCCACCATGCGCAGCAAAATTACGCAGGTCATCTGGATCTGCTGTACATCGTTGGTGGTGCGGGTGATGAGGGATGCGGTGGAAAACTTGTCCGTTTCAGAGGCAGAAAAGCTGACCACCCGGCGGAACACACCGCGGCGCAGATCCCGCGCAATGGCAGCCGCCACGCGGGAAGCAAGCAGCCCCACCAGAACCGCGGCGGCAACCATCAACAGGGTCAGCCCCAGCATCCGGCCGCCGGTCTGCATCAGGTAGTTCATCTGTACCGCATCGCTGATGCCAAGGGCCTGATATTCCAGCCCCACCAGCAGCACTGCCTGGGCTGAAAGCCCGCTCAGCTCACTTTCGCCGGCCTGACCCATGGCTGCGGCCAGCTGGGCCTGTACGGCATCCCGGCTGAAACCGGGCATCTGGGTCATGGCCGCAAACTGGGCGGTAACGGTATCCAGCGCGGCGGCATCCGGGGCGTTGCCCTCCCCAGCTGCCTGAGCGGAAGCCAGATAGAGCACAATATCCGGGGTGGAAAATACCTCCGCCAGCGTATCCCGGTCCGCATCGGCCCGCAGCAGGCGGACCGTATAGGGGGATGCGAGCTTTTTCTGTAAGCTGGTAGCGGAGGAGAGTGCGTTGTCGGTGCCGCCCGGCTGGGTGTAAGCGGCTTCCACCGCGGCGGCGTCCGCGTCCGTCATCAGCAGCTCCAGCACCTGCAGGGTGGAATCCCGCACTACTTCTGGCACAGCGTCCGCAATGCCGGACTGTTGGATGCCAGTATCCACAATTTTGCTGGTGTAGTCCGGCAGGGTCAAATCGCCGTATGCCTGCACCAACAGCAGGGCAATAATAACAAGGCAGGCCGCCCAGTGTTTGGCCAGATGTTTGAAAATTTTTGTCATGGCATCTTCTCCTTTTCGGCCAGCAGCTTTTCGTTCTGGCGCTCAATGGCCTGCAGCAGGGTTTCGGCATCCTTTGCAAACTGCTGGCAAAATTCTTCGCCCAGGTCATCCATAATGCCGGTGATGTAATCATTCAGACGGCTTTCGCAGATCAGGCGGGATTCCTCCCCTTTTGGGGTGATGCGCACCAGAGTGCGGCGGCGGTCATTGGGATCGGTCTGGCGCTGGGCCAGGCCATCCTGCTCCAGTGTGCGCAGTCCGCGGGAAATCGCCGGCAGCGGCTGCTTGAAAATCTCCGCCAGGTCCGAAACATACACGGCACCATCCTGGCCGCGCACCTCAATGGCGTGGTTTAGCCCTTCCAGAATGCCAAGATGCAGCTTGGGGGCGTTGGCAAGGCTTAAAGACGCCCCGCGGCGCACAGACTTTTTCAGCCGGTCAAGATAGCGCATCACGGCTTTGCTGCGCTGGTCACCAATATGTCCCTCCATAAAGGTTCTCCTTTCTGTTGCTATATGTAAATAGTTGACATATGTTAAGCATATGGAAACAGTATAGCCCCGCAGCCGAAAAAATGCAACGGCTGCGGGGCTGTGTTTTAAATTTGTTTACAAACTACTTATAAATCAAAGTCACCGGTAAACAGCTGCACCCAATAGGGGTGGCCATCCACTATAGTGTAGCCAACGCCGATGCAGTCATAGTTTTCGTTCAGGATGTTGGCGCGGTGGCCGGAGCTGTTCATCCAGTCGTTCATCACGATCTCCGGGGTTCTCTGGCCCATGGCAATGTTTTCGCCGGCATAGCCATAGTCAATGCCCAGGTGCCACAAAATGGTAAAGCATTCAGAACCGTTGGGGCGGGTGTGGCTGTATCGCTGGGAAAGCTCCTTGGCGCGGGCTGCTGCGGCAACCATCAGGCCATCGTGCTTGAGCAGGGGCTGCAGCCCGCGGGAGGTGCGCTCCTGGTTGACCAGCTCGATCACGCGGTCTGCCATGGCTTCCTCGCTGGTCGTAATGCTGGCCTGCATCACGCCGGTATCAACATCAAAAAGGTACAGATTGCCGTCGATCGTCACAATGCCTTTGGCCATGGTGCCGTACACCTGGTCAAAGTAATAGGTGCCGTCATTGTTGGTATCCCAGCCTTTTACCATGTGGCCGTTGGCGTCATACCGCACCCACTTGCCGGTGCCGTCTGCGTTTTCGGCCCAGTCGCCGGCTTCGGATTCCTGGTATACATCTTTGCTGACGGCTTTAGCACCCTGCTGCACGTTATCCAGCCAGTACCAGCCGTTGCTGGCGGGGTCGTAAATTTCTTTGCCGCGGTAGGCTGCATTGTTGGGGTCATAGCCCTGGCGCTTGCCGCCCTCGTACCAGTAATCTTTGCCGTTTATGCGCTTCCATGCGCAGTTCAGGCCAATACCGGTCACCGTATCAAAGCTGCAGGGCAGGCCGTCGATCATTGCATCACCCTTGGTCATGGCACCGGTGACAAGGTCAAAGTAATAGGTACCGTCATCGTTGGTATCCCACCCTTTGATCATATGGCCGTTGGCATCATAGCGCACCCATTTGCCGCCGTTGGATTCCTGGTAAACATCCTTGCTGACGGCTTTTGCGCCGCCCTGGTTGGCGTCCAGCCAGTACCAGGCGTCGGAATCAGGGTCGTAAATCTCTTTGCCGCGGCCGGTGGTACCCTGTTTCACGCCGTTCTCGTACCAGTAATCCTTGCCGTTCACGGTTTTCCAACCGGTGTAGGTGGAAGCGCTGGCAACACTGTCGGCGGTTTCCGGCGTGGCGGTCTCTTCCGCCAAAGCGGGCAGTGCAGCAGCACTGCACAGCAATACGGCGGTCAGAACGGCCGCGCAGCGAAAACGAAATTGCATGGGATATTCCTCCTGCATGTACTTCTTTTATAAATGTGTTGATCGAAATGTGTTGATCGGAATATTTCAACTCTCTTTTGCGGGGTTCGGGGATGCCTTGATTACGCCAAGGCCCAAATCACTGGATAGCGGCGCGCAGTATTTCCAGCAGCGGGGTGATCATCCCGGCTGCCGCGGGACCGCCAAAGTTCACGATGCCGCGCAGCGGCATGGAATCCAGCATCTGAGCTACGGCTTCGCTGCTGGCAATCTCGCTGCCGCCTGCGTTGCCGCCGGTCAGGGCATTGCCCGCCTGCGCCAGCACCTGCTGGATGATGGCAGCTGTGCGGTCATCCTTGGAAAGCTCGCCGATGGTGGTGTTTTCGTCAATCACGAACGGGCGGCGGCGCGGGGTGCTGAACCGCACGCTGAGCGTTGCGTGGATATCCCGGCTGGAATGGCCCAGCAAAATCTTGTACTCGCCTGGGGCGGCGTACCAGCTGCCCAGCGTTTCGTCATAGTAGCTCAAATCCTGCGCGGTCAGGGTGAACTCTACCTGCTTTTCCTCGCCAGGTTCCAGCTTGACCTTCACGAACTTGCGCAGCTCCTTGGGCGGGCGGCCGGTGGTGCCGGTGCAGTCTGCTACATACAGCTGCACAACTTCCTTGCCGGGCATCATGCCAACGTTCTTCACGCTCACCCGTACCCGCGCGCTGTCGCCCTCGGCAAACTCGTCCGCCGTCAGCTGGGCATTGCGGTACACAAACCCTGTGTAGGAAAGCCCGTGCCCAAACGGCCACAGCACCGGCATCTTGCGGGCATCGTACCAGCGGTAGCCGACATACACGCCCTCGCGGTATTCCACATGGCGGCCGTCACCGGGGAAGTCGAGATAACACGGGGTATCTTCCAGCCGCAGGGGCCAGGTTTCCGGCAGGCGGCCGCTGGGGTTGGCATCGCCCCACAGCAGGGCGTCCGCCGCAGCGCCAACACCTTCGCCGCCCAGATACATGCACAGCACGGCGTTCACATCGTTGGCCCAGGGGCATTCCACCGGGGAACCGGTGTGCAGCACCACAACAGTGTTTTTCTGCACGGCGGCCACGCGGGCAATCAGGTTGTTTTGGCTTTCCGGCAGGCGCATATGGCTGCGGTCAAAGCCTTCGCTTTCAAAAGATTCCGGCAGGCCCGCAAAGATCACCGCCGCGTCAGCTTCCGCTGCGGCGGAAACCGCGCGCAGGAACTCTTCCTCCTCCCGCTGGTCCAGATCAGCGGGGAAGCCCTCCACATAGCTCACCCGGCGGCCATGGCTTTCGGCCATTTCCAGCGCGCTGTCCACCCTGATGGTGTTGATATGGCTGGAGCCGCCGCCCTGATAACGCGGCGTTTTGGCAAAGCCGCCGATGTATACTACCTTGCTGCCCTTTTTCAGCGGCAGCACACCGCGGTTCTGCAAAAGCACGGCGCATTCCTTGGCCAGCTCTGCGGCGATGGTGTGGTCGCCTTTCAGGTCCAGCTCCGGGGCCGGGGCGGCAGCTTCGTCCGCCGCGCGGAACACAATGTTCAAAATGCGGATCACAGCCTTGTCCAGCGCGGCTTCGCTCAAGGTGCCGGCTTTAACGGCGGCCACGATCTTGGCGTCATTGACACCGCCGGAACCGGGCATTTCCAGGTCAAGCCCAGCCGCAACACCTTTTACACGGT
>OHFM01000452.1_pt1 | contig 16958 bp, 15 predicted proteins | sample 1567511 | NCBI WGS metagenome assembly OHFM01 (sample SAMEA3879571, study PRJEB24766) | human gut metagenome | biome: human-associated habitat; feature: feces | place: USA | collected 1985/1987
AAGGAACGTCAAAGTCACGCTTGTTGATATGGTATACATCATCAGCAGGGGAAAGAACTTCACTTTCATCAATATAATCAATCTCAATGGCCTGAAGCACCTGTGCTTCTGCGAAATGCCCGATTCTGCATTTTGCCATAACCGGAATGGACACTGCCTCCTGGATTCCACGGATCATTTTCGGGTCACTCATACGGGAAACACCACCTGCTGCACGGATATCTGCCGGAATCCGTTCAAGAGCCATAACTGCACATGCACCTGCTGCTTCTGCAATTTTTGCCTGCTCCGGTGTTGTTACATCCATGATGACACCACCCTTTAACATCTGAGCCAGATTTTTGTTCAGTTCATATCTTTCGTTTGTATTCATTGGTAAATCCTCCCTTTAAGAATCGTATTTTAGAATATAGTGGAAATTCTTTACAATTTCGACAGGTATTAGTATAATTGCATTGTGACTATAGAAAAATATTCAATTTAGATATAATCAAAAAGGTCAGAATGGAGAAAAAAGTAAATATGTTGACATATAATTTTGAAAATATAGGGTCAGATTCCCTGTATGAATTTTTGTATAAATGTATCAAAAATGACATAATACAGGGGATAATCTTAAGTGGTGAGAAGCTGCCTTCCAAGCGGGCACTTGCGAAAAATCTGGCTATAAGCGTGATCACGGTAGAGAATGCCTATGGTCAGCTTCTTGCAGAAGGATATATTTATTCCATTCCTAAAAGCGGGTATTATGTGTCGGATCTGAGTGGGATTCCGGTACATCAGACAGAGTATACGTCAGAAACGTATGAGGCGGAAGAGCAGGGGACAGATTCACGGACTGCAAAAGCCGGGGACAAAGTACTTCTGACCGGAGGAGAAAATGCATTTATTGCGGATTTTACGAGCAATCAGACGGAGCATGCTGCATTTCCTTTTTCAATCTGGAATAAGACCATGCGGGCAGTCATGAATGATTATCAGGAGGAAATGATGATCAATCCCCCCTGTGGAGGTGTGATGGAACTGCGGAAAAGTATTTCCAGTTATCTTAAAGAATTTTGTGCCATGTATGTAAGACCGGAACAGATCATTATCGGAGCAGGAACAGAGTATCTGTACAGTATTCTGATCCAGCTTCTTGGGAGAAATGTCTGTTATGGAGTGGAGAATCCGGGCTATCCAAAGATTGCAAAAATCTACCGCAGTATGGGTGTAAAGTATGAGTATATTGATCTGGATGAAGAGGGAACTTCTGCAAAGAAACTGGAAGAAAAAAAAGTAGATATCATGCATATTTCCCCATCTCATCATTTCCCGACCGGAATGGTGATGCCAATCAGCAAGAGATATGAACTGCTTGGATGGGTTACGAGAGAAAAGGAACGGTATATCATAGAAGATGATTATGACAGTGAGTTAAGACTTGCGGGGAAACCGATTCCGTCTCTACAGAGTATCGATGTATCAGGCAAGGTGATTTATATTAATACATTTGCGAAGACACTCTGTTCTACTGTCCGAATCAGTTATATGGTACTTCCTGAAGCACTGGCAGAGAAATATTACAGAGAACTTTCATTTTATTCCTGTACTGTGTCTAACTTTGAACAGTATACACTGGCAGCATTTATGAATGCAGGTGCATTTGAGAAGCATATCAACAGGCTGAGGAACTATTATCAGCATAAGCGGGATCTGATCTTAAGTACATTTCTCAGAGAGCCTTTGGGAAAATATATTACGATCAGTGAAGAGGATTCAGGTGTGCATTTCCTGATGCATGTCAATACTTCCATGAGTGAGCAGGAATTTCTTTTAAAGACAAGGGCGAAAGGAATCCGGCTGGCAACGTTGTCTTCTTTTTATAATGCGGAACAGAAAGACAGCAGATATGAAAATACGTATGTCATGAATTATTCCTTTGTGAACTGCGACCGGTTGGAATATGTGGCACAGACGCTTTATAAGATCATTCATCCATAGAAGGAGGAGTTTAATATGGAGCAGCTTTTTACTGTATGGGGAGAGACGCTGGATAAAGAGCATGTACTTGACGAATATCCAAGACCGCTGATGGTAAGGGACAGTTATCTGAATCTCAATGGGTACTGGGACTATGCATTTACACAGGAATTTGTATGCCCGAAAGAATTTGACGGGAAGATCTTAGTTCCTTTTTCACCGGAGGCAGCATTATCAGGTGTGAACCGTCAGTTAATGCCGAATGAATATCTGTGGTATCACCGGACATTTTCTGTTGACGGGCATAAGACAAAAAGAGCAGGTGAATCCTTTTCAGAGGAAGATCCGGAATCCGGGATGGGAGCAGACCTGACAGCGGAAAGGCTGCTTCTTCACTTTGGAGCTGTGGATCAGGCGTGCGTTGTATGGGTGAACGGACAGCGGATCGGAAAGCATACAGGTGGGTATCTGCCTTTTGAATTTGAGATCACAGAGGCAGTGCAGGCAGGAGAAAATGATCTGGTTGTGGCTGTGAAAGACCTGAGTGATACATCGTATCATTCCAGGGGAAAGCAGAAGCTGGAAAGAGGCGGCATGTTCTATACGGCTCAAAGTGGGATCTGGCAGACTGTCTGGATGGAAAGAGTCCCGGAAAAGTATATAAAAGAAGTGGAGACGCTCCCTGAACCGGATGAGGAAAAAGTCCGTATCATAGTCCGGTCTGGTGCAGAATATGCTGTAAAGATCGTGCTGCAAAAGCCAAAGCTCCACAAAGAGCTGAAGAAAAATGTACCGGATGATCCAGTGGAGGACATGACCGGGAGCAGAATAGCAAATCCGGTGGAAAGTACAACAGAAACTACCATAGGAACATTTTATGGAAAGACGAATGAATGGCTGGAGATTCCGGTTCAGGATGTGCAAATGTGGACATGTGATACACCGTATCTTTATGATTTTACTGTTGAGATGGAGAAAGACAGGGTAGCAGGTTATTTTGCCATGAGAAAATTCACACTGGAAAAAGATGGACAGGGATTCGTGCGGATCTGCCTGAACCATCAGGTACAGTATCAGAATGGAGTACTGGATCAGGGCTACTGGCCGGATGGACTGTATACCGCACCTTCAGATGAAGCTATGATCTTTGATCTGGAGCAGATGAAGAAATGCGGATTTAATATGGTACGGAAACATTTGAAAATAGAGCCGCAGAGATGGTATTATCATTGCGACAGGCTGGGGCTGGTCGTATGGCAGGATCTGGTCAATGGCGGAGGAAAATACAAGCACTGGTTTGTGACGTATGCGGCAACGCTGATGTCCTGGTGGAAGATTCGGATGAGAGATATTTATCCGGGGCTTCTGGCAAGAAAAGAAAAGGAAGGCCGCCTGGAATTTGTGAAAGAAATGAAGGAGACGGTACATCGGTTAAAAGGGCATCCAAGTATTGCCGCCTGGACCATCTTTAATGAGGGCTGGGGGCAGTTTCAGACAGAAGATATGACCGCTATTCTCAGAAAAGAAGATCCTGACCGGCTGATCGATCAGGCCAGTGGGTGGTTCGATCAGGGGGGAGGAGATTTTTGCAGCCTTCATAATTATTTCTTTAAGCTGAAGATCCACCCGGAAAAGGAGAGGGCATCAGTTCTTTCGGAATTTGGAGGATACAGTTACCGGATCGAAGGACATAGTGCCTGTGGAAAACTTTATGGATATGGGATCTGCAGGAGTAAAAAAGCACTGAACCGTCGATACAGAAAAAGAATGGAACAGGTGAAAAATCTGATAGAGGAAGGTTTGTGTGCCAGTGTCTATACACAATGGTCAGATATTGAAGAAGAAGTCAACGGAGTTTATACATACGACCGAAAGATCAGAAAGATTGATTGAAAGAGTGAGAAAAGAATGAGAATCATGCAGGAGAGGACAGACAACAGGAGTCAGTAGTAGAAAGGAAAAATGAAAATGATGTTACGCTTTGTAAATGCAAGAAATGATAAAAAGAAACTGAATGAAATTAAAAAATTATATGATGAGGCATTTCCAAAAGAAGAACAGATTCCCTTCTGGATTTTGAGAAAAGCAAGCCGTACATCAACAGCAGATCTGATGCAGGTATATGATGATGATCTTTTAGTAGGATTTATCCATCTGGTTTATTTTGAGGATGTGGTCTATCTGTATTATTTTGCAATCGAGCCGGATGAAAGAGGTCAGGGGTATGGAAGCAAAATCCTGCAGGCATTACGCCGCCGGTTTTCGGCACGCAGGATCATTTTGAATATAGAGGTGGTAGATGAGAACTGTGACAATTATGAAGAACGGAAAAAAAGAAAAGAGTTTTATCTGAAAAATGGATTCCGGGAGGCAGGATACAGTACAAGAGAGTATGGCGTAGAATATGAGATGCTGTATCTGGGAGGAAATGTATCCTATGAAGAATTTCTGGCATTGATCCGGAAATATTTCGGACGGACACTGGCGTTGATGGTGAAGAAAAATTTTAAAAAAGCGTAAGGAAAAAGGCATAGATAAAAGGTGGGCAGAACCCGAGTTTGAGTTCTGTCCACCTTTTTAGCTGCCAGGTATGCGGCAAAAGATCCAATGAACCTTTTCAGCTACTGGAAAGCCGGGATGATTCTAAATCAGATGTGTACTTTCCAGCTTTTCAGTAAATGCATCATTTAATTTTATAACCGGTTTGCGAAGCAGCAGTCCGAGTAAAAGTGAAAGGATCAGGAAGATTCCTAAATACCCCAGTTATTTGACATAGTTCATACCGTAGAAGCCTGCAACGCATTCACGCATGGCATTCATGCTGTGTGTAAATGGAAGCAGAGGATATACAGCCTGGAAAAATTTCGGAGCACACTGGATCGGGAATGTACCACCACTTCCGGCTACCTGCATGACCATAAGGACAACGGCAACCGCTTTACCAATATCACCAAAGGAGACAGTCAGTGCATAGATCAGATTGACATAAACAAAACTTGTAAACCAGCCCGTTACCAGGAACAGGAAAGGATGTTCGCACTGAATACCAAGGAAATACAGGTCTCCCAGACAGATCAGTCCGCTCTGTAACAGCCCGATACATACAAAGAGGAGCTGACGTCCAAAGTAGAGCTGATGTGGTTTCGCTCCGGAAAGCTTCTTAACTACCGATTCAGAGACATTGACTTTGAGCATGGCTGCCATAACAACAGCCCCCACCCAGATTGCCAGTGTGGAATAAAAAGGAGCCATGGCAGTTCCGTAATTTTCAATGGGATAGATTTTTGTCTCATTCAGGCTTACCGGTGCTGCAAGGAAAGCTCCGATTGTCTGTGGATCTTCGGCAAGAATCTTTTCCAGCATCTGCACACCATCACTGCCATCTGTGGAAAGTGTGGTGGAGACTTTCTGCAATTTTTCAGAAGATTCATTCAACAGACTGACGGTCTGTTCAAGAGCTTCTTTCACAGTGGAAAGATCTGTGGATGCAGATCCGGTGACAGAACTGATTTGTTGTACACTGTTGTCTACCTGCCCTAAGAGGTTCACAAGGGAGGAATTGGTGGAGTCAAGATTCGTGGCGAGACCATCCAGGCTGCTTTTCACATTCTGCTCATAAGAGGTCTTTACCGAGTTGACAGAAGCTGTTCCCCGGGCAAGCAGATCATCCAGTTCTTTCTTTAAAGTGGAAGCATCGGCAGTGGCTGAAGGAAGGGCAGCAGCAATTTCATCCAGTTTATTTTTAATCTGTGTCTGCTGGTCGATCGCCTGTTGGATCTGTACGTTCAGTCCATTGATCGCCTGAACGAGAGCTGTCTGATCCGGGTGTGCATTAGCAATGGCGGTCAGGGAATCTGATAATTCCTGATAACCGGAAATCAGATTCTGCACACGGCCGCTGACTGCCTGAATGGCATTGGAGCAGGATGCAGCGTCAGTTGAATAAGAGTCGAGTGCTTTGTCGATGGCAGCAGATACAGAAGAATAAAAATCAGCATTCTGCTTCAGTGCGGTATTGATATCAGAAGTTGTTCCTGTCAGGGCAGAAGTCAGTGAATCAATTCCATTTCCTGCCTGATTCAGTGCATTGACACTGCTTTTTGTTCCTTTTCCCGATTGCTCAAGAAAAGAGGTAGTCGTATCCAGCATTAATGCTCCGGCATCGGTCATATCAGAAAAGGCTTTCACCGTACCGGAAATATTTCCGAGGTCATCGGAAATCTGTGACAGAGAAGTAGCGAGATGTTCAGTCAGGGACTCATCTCCGGTTTTGGCGGAAACATCATTTACGAACTGAAGTGCCTCAAGTGTCGTTTTGGAGACTGTGGTAATGAACGTTTCATTGACCTGGTGCTGGACAGAGCTGGCACCTTTCTGTGTGACTTTCGGGGCGATTGCATTTTCTTTTTCATTGATGTAGTAGGTGATATGAGGATGTACAACAAAAGACTCATCATATCTTTGCTGAAGTCTTCAGGGATGACAATGGCAGCGTAGTACTTACCGGATTGTACCCCTTTTTTCGCATCTTTTGCATCTGTGAAGACCCAGTTCAACTGCTTATTTCCCTGCAGTTCACTGATGACATCGTCTCCAAGGTTCAAATTGACAGGAAGAAGTTCCCCTTTATACCCTTCATCGTTGCTGGCCACGGCAACCTTCAGATTGCCGGTATTTCCATAAGGATCCCAGCTCGCAGCAATATTAAACCATGCGTAGAGTGTCGGGATCACGGTAATTCCCATGATGACGATCATTGCGATGACATTTTTATGGATCCTGAGTAGATCATTTTTAAAAATCTGAATGATATTTTTCATCGGTTAATCCTCCTTTTTGCGGAAAGTCTCCAGCATTTCATCAAAAGTCATGCCGGCAAGCTGCTGCTGTTCTTCCAGTTTCGAGTGAATAAATTCAACAATGATCAGGAACAATGCGATGGCAATGATCGAAATGATCCAGAGTACAAGGAAGATGATTTTCGATTCCAGGCTGAACATCAGAATCAGGAAGATCAGAGGAATCAACGCAATTGCAAGGAATCCATAGCGTACCATTCTTCTGTAGTTCTTTTCAAAAGCCTGTGCCTTGGCAGCGGTTGTCAGTTTCAGCTCTTCCTGTGAAAGAGAGGCTTTCAGAAGGAGAGCAAGCTGCGTACTGCGGTTGACGGAAATTTCATGAGGTTCGCACATCATAAATTCAGTCTCAGCCAGTTTCTTGTCAAAAAGATGGTTCAGTCCGGCAAGAAGCGGGCGAAGTCCAAGTCCGATCAGTAAAGAGAGTGGAACATAGGCGAGCAGCAGGATCATAAGATCTTTTCGGAAGGTTGTTCCGTAAAATCCTGCGATACATTCTCTCATAGCTCCGACTCCGTAAGTAAATGGAAGGAGTGGATGGAGCTTCTGGAAAAATACAGGTGTCATTTCAACCGGATAAGTACCGGAAGAGCCGGGAATCTGTAAAATAACGAGAATGACGCACAGTGCTTTTCCAATATGTTTAAAAGTAAGCGAAAGTGCGTAGATGATATTCACGTATACAAAGGAACAAATCACACCGGTCAGAATAAACTGAGCCGGATGTACGCACTGGATTCCCGGAAGAAGTACATCTCCAAGGCAGACAATAAAGCCCTGGATCATACCTACTGTGACGAATAACAGCCAGCGTCCGAAGTAAAGTGAGACAGAACCATAGGAACGCATGGTCTGATCGCGGTTAACCTCCATTTTTAAAATGGCGATCAGGACGATTCCGCCAACCCAGATCGCAAGGTTTGTGTAAAAAGGAGTCATGGATGAACCGTAATTTTTTACAGAATAAAAAGTTTCTGTTTCAATCTCCACCGGGGAGGACATAAATTCGGAAATCTTATCAGCATTCATTCCTTCCAGCGAAAGGAGTGTCTGAAAAGTAGCCGAACTGGTAATGGCATTCAGATCCGTCTGCACAGTTCCAAGCCGATCCGAAACGGTGGAAAGGGCATCTTTTGTACCGTTCAGTGCGTTGGCTGTATCGGTCAGACCAGAATCAAGCTGCGTCAGGATTCCCTTAAGCTGCTCGGAAGTTGCCGGAACGCCGTTCAGGATTCCGGTCAGTTCTCCAGTGAGCGAGGAAAATGTATCCAGCGTTGCATTGAGCTGTGGGAGCAGATTTTCGTCCAGTGTTGTTCTGAAAGAATGCAGTCCGTCGATACTCTGCTGCGTGAGCGAGGAAATATCCTGCCGGGTCTGAGAGGTTGTATCCAAAGCATTTTTAATACTTGTATTTGCAGTACTTAAACTGTTGAGCAGAGTCTGGTTTTCCTGATTCTGTGTTTGTAACTTTGCAATAGCAGCAGAAAGCTGTTCACTGACAACTGGTGTGGAGGCAGCAATTTCCTGCATTTTTTCCGGATACTTTCCTTCCTTCAACTCATATTCTTTATTATAAGGAAGCATTTTTCTTGCAGTCTCATCCATGCAGACAAACCCGCCTTTTTCATTGCCTTTTATGATACCTTCGGTGCACATAGTGCCTGTAGCATCTATTTCCGCACGGCGGTTTACTTCTTTTAACTGCGATCCGTCTGCGGAAACAAACAGACCATAATTGCTTCCATATGATCCTGCCGCCTGACTTTTCTGTAAATGAATTACCCCATTTCCCACAGTACTGATGATAACAAGCAGCATCGTGGTCAGACAGATTGCCATCATGATCAGTATACTTCTTGTCCTGTTCCTTTTGTCATTGCTATATGCAATCCTGCTTATTGTCTTCATCTGAAATCCACCACCTGTCCGTCCTCAATCACCAGAATACGGTCAGCGACCTGTGCAATTTCGTCATCATGGGTAATCATTACAATTGTCTGTCCATATTTTTTTGCTGTCATCTTAAGCAGAGCGATTACCTCATCACTGGTCTTAGAATCAAGATTTCCTGTCGGCTCATCTGCAAATATAATTTCCGGACGATTCACCAGTGCTCTTGCAATTGCTACTCTCTGCTGCTGTCCTCCGGATAACTGATTTGGCAGATTATAAATCCGGTTTTCAATCCCCAGAGTTGCAATAATATCATTTACATACGCTTCATCCACTTTTCTTCCATCCAGCCCCAGTGGCAGTACAATATTTTCCCAGACATTAACAGATGAAACCAGATTAAATGCCTGAAAAACAAATCCGATTTTTCTTCTGCGGAAAACAGCAAGGGCATCTTCCTTCATCCTGTATAAATCTTTCCCTGCTAAAGTAACACTGCCTTTTGTCGGGGTGTCTAGCCCTCCAAGCATATGAAGTAATGTACTTTTACCGGAACCTGACTTTCCAACAATTGCGACAAATTCTCCCTGCTCAATCTGAATGTCCACCTGATTGACCGCTTTGACCTGATTCTCACCTGCGCCATAAAACTTACAAAGCTGCTTGGTTTCTAATATCACACTCATGTGTTGCCTCCTTTTCAATTCTGTAAAGCGTACCTTTTCAGCACGCTTTCTTTGCCTGTTTATATATTTGGTCATTTTTCAACCTACATCCAAATTGTATCAGGACAATCTTTCATTTCACTTTCAAAAAACGAGCAGAAATCTTACAGAATTGTAAGATTTCTGCTCACTTAAAATTTAACCAACATATGGTAATTGAATCACAAACGTGCTTCCTTTTTTCTTTTTGCCGGAGGTTACCGTAATCGTACCTGCGTGTTTTTCGATAATTTCTCTCGATAGAAAAAGTCCGATTCCTGTACCACTCTTTTCCATGACCTCCTTGGAACTTCCTCTGTAAAATCGTTGAAAAATTTTGTGATACTCATTCTGCGGAATACCAATTCCCTGATCCTCAATTTCCATTCTTACAAGATCGTTTCTTTTTTGTAACCGGATAAATATTTTTGAACCACACGGACTGTACTTGACCGCATTATCCAGAACGTTGATCACAGCTTCACCAAGCCACCTTTTATCCTGCATAATCGTGCATGTTTCCAGCTCTTTTTCATAGTCAAAAACGAATTCAATTTCTTTCTCATCCGCTTTAGGATAAGTGCGGTTCACAGCAGATATGACAGTATCCATAAGCGGAAGTTTTTTCTTATTAATCTGAATCAGTCCAGTTTCCATCTTGGATATTTCAAGAAGCGACTGCAATAATGTCTCCAGTCCATCCAGAGCACTCCGACAACGGATACGAAACTCCTCCTGTTCTGTGGCACTTAAGTCATTCTGCATCAGCACACTAAAACATGTATCCAAAGCTGCAACCGGTGTCTTTAACTGGTGAGAAATATCAGAAACCATTTCTTTCGTGTTCTCCTTTTCTGCCCTTGCTTCTTCCTTTATCAACTGAATATGATGTCCGATTGCTTCAAGCTGGTCATTCAATTTTTCCAGTTCTGCATGATTTTCCGTTTTCAGTAAATCATCAAATTTATTTTCACGGAATCTGATCAGAATTTCTTCCAACTGGTCTAAAATTTTCTGATGACACGCATCTTCTTTTTTCTTCCAATAAAGTAAAAAAGTCAAAAGAAGCACGCATATCACAGTGCTTACAGCACCGGTCACCATAACCTGATGCCGGAATTGCGAATAAAATGCATTCCCTTTATTCCCCCAGTATCCATATTGCTCCAATAATCGCCTTCCCTGTTCGTTAGTTTCAATATCCTTATCCTTAAGCAATTCCGAAACAGCATCCAGCCCGGAAAATTCTTCCTTTGCAGCAATCTCTGTCATAAGATTCATTTTATATTTATAATCTTCATAAAACACATACGTGGTAAAGCAATTTAATATTGCAAACAATAATATGACAGGTAATACCAAGGAGAGCACTACTGTAATCTTCTTGCGATATCTCTTTGTCACTGCCTTACCTCCTGATTCCATATATACCCAAGACCTCTGATATTCTTTATATAGACCGGTGCAGCCGGATTGTCTTCGATTTTCTCACGGAGTCTTCTGATATTGACAGCGATTGTATTTTCATCCACAAAATCCCCTTCCAGATCAAACACATTTTCCAATATTTGTGTTTTTGAAAGAATCTGTTTCGGATTCTGAAGAAAAAAAGTCAGCATTTTCAACTCCGTTTTTGTCAGACTGATTTCACGACTCTTTATCAGGACTTTCATTTCTCCTGCGATAAATACGATATCTCCCGAAATCATCTTTCCGGCTTCCGTTTTCTCCTGTCTGCGGCGGAAATGTGCTTCTATTTTCAAAAGAAGTACCGAAAGACTAAACGGCTTTGTAATATAATCATCTGCCCCTGCTTCATATCCCATGACCTGATCCATCTCCTGATCTAGTGCTGTAAGACAAATAATGTATGTATTATAATTGCATCTCATCCACCTTACAAATTCCAGTCCATTCCCATCCGGAAGATTCACATCACAAATGGTAACATCCACATTATTATCACTTGCAATTCTTTTCGCTTTTTTCACTGATTCTGCTGAAAAAACCTCATATCCGGATTTTTTCAGTGAAAATGTAATTCCACGATTTAAATTTTCATCATCTTCAACCACGAGTATACCTGGCATAGCATATGCACCTCTCTTTATTAACTATTCATCTTAAAATGCTTCAATGCCTCCACAATTGCACTCTCTTTATCTTCTGGACACCGCGGTTGCCTGCTATCTTCATTTTTAGGTAAATTAGGACTTGGAACAAGTTCCAAGTCTGTCGCGGCAGTCGTCGAATTGCCCTGCAAGCAGTCCATTCTCCTCGTTGCAACGCGCAAATTCTTTGCAACCTCAATTCCTCATTTTCTCTTTACCTGTGAGATGCCTTAGTCTCTGCAGATGTTATATCCACATCATCAAGTTCAATTGTTGACATTAATATAATCATCCGGCTTTTGTTTCAGTTGAGACAAAAGAACAACCGTCTCGACTGTTGTTTCAGTTTCCAAGGGAAGTTCTTTCACTTCCTCACCATCAACAGGCACAGGAAAATTGAATACGATCTTCTTTATCCAGCTTCCGTCTTTCCTTTTCTCCGGGAACATCTCAATTCGCTCGATAAAGGCCTTCATAAACTCCTTCTGCTCCGCTTCCGTTGCGGAATGGTAGACTTCATCAAATGCCAGTAAGAGCCGATAAATGTTATCGCCGGAGATTTTCTCCTGCTGGATGTTGCGTATCTGACTTTGCAATTCGCCAATCTGAACTTCGATTTCCTCTATCGTATCATACTGTTCATCATATCGGCGCTGCAAATCCAAAATTTTTCTGTCATAGTGGGCATCGTTGATGTCCAAGGTATCCATCTGACGCTCCAAGCGGCTTTTCGTTCCAAAGGCTTGCTTTAGCTGCCCTTGCAGGACGGCGATCTGCTTTTCCATATCCTCTGTATCAACCGCTGTTCCGATTTTCGCTTGAATTGCTTCTACAAATCGGGGATTGTTGACCATAGCGGAAATAATCTTCGCCACAAATTTGTTGATCTCTGTCTGTTCGATATTCAGCCGGAAACTGCACTCATGCCCTGTCGGCGTAACTGTATTTTTGCAGTAGTAATAATACCGTGTTTTCTTGTCCTTGCTATGAGCCTTGGCAATATTGCCGTACATACTCTTTCCGCAGCATGGGCATTTCAAGATACCGGACAGGATGTGTGCGTGGTCTGGATTGTTGACCTTTTCCCGCTTAAAGGAATTGATCTTGCGCTTTTCCTGTGCCAGATACCAATCCTCTTCAGAAATGATAGCTTCGTGCTGTCCTTCATAAACCGGAAACTCCGACTGCTCAACCACGTGAATCTCGTTTCTTGTACCCTGTTTCTTTTCAGTTCTTCGTCTGCCGTAAGCAATCTTTCCCATATAAACAGGATTGTACAATACATTTTTCACAAAATCTCTTGAAAATCCCGGAATGGTATTATTCTGTCTTAGTTTCTTTACATAACCATTGCGGTTCAGATATTTTGCAACTCCTGCAACACCCTCGTTTGTATGAATATAACGATCATAGATTACTCGGATAACTTCCACTTCATCCTCTGCAATGACAAGGTTTCCGTTTTCCAGTTTGTATCCATAGGGAGCGAAACCGCCGTTCCATTTGCCTTCACGAGCCTTTTGCTCCCGTCCTGCCATTGTCTGTGTGCGGATATTTTCTCGCTCAATCTCTGCCACCGCAGACAGCACAGAGATCATCAGCTTTCCGGCATCCTTGGAGCTGTCAATGCCATCCTCCACGCAAATCAGGTTGACACCAAAATCCTGCATGAGCTGCAAAGAGTTCAGAACATCGGCTGCATTTCTGCCAAATCTGGAGAGCTTAAAGACAAGCACATAGGAAACGCCGTCTTTGCAGTCCTGGATGTCGTTCAGCATCCGTTGAAACTCCTGCCTCCCTTGGATGTTCTTGCCGGAAAATCCTTCGTCAGAATACTCCCCGGCAACGACCATATCCTCGTATGCCGCATACTTCCGCAACTTGTCCCGCTGGGCATCCAAGCTGTATCCGTCTACCTGCATGGAGGTGGACACTCTCGTATATAGATAACATTTAAGTTGCTTCTTTTTCAGAATCGCCACCTCCTTCGCTCATTTCTTTTACCATCAATCCCTCGTTGCGGATATAATACTCCAAAAGTCTAAGCACATAATCCGGTGCATGGCGGTTGTCCAATTCCCACTCGGTCATAGTCCGGTAAGGAATATGGACGAGCTTGCAAAAATCTTTCCGGTTCAGTCCTGTGCTTTCACGCAACTTAATAATTCTGTTTTTACAATCCATTCGTCTTTTCTCCAAAAAAGCAAAAATACACGTTGCGTACATATTATAGCATAGCCGCAACAAGTACGCAACGTGTAAATTGTAAATTTTTACGCAGCCTTATCCGTCAAAGGCTGCGCTTGCTTATCATCCTTGGAACACTCCACCGTTTGTGGAGTATCCTGCTCTAATTTATCCAAAACCTGATGCCCGTACTTCTGGAGCATCTGGCTCATAACATCCACACAGCGGTCAAATGCCGCATTATATTTCGCTTCCTCATAATATTTCTTCAATAGGCGATTCCTCCATCAAAGTTCCATATCCTGTCCACGCTTCCGGGCAGGGTGTTCGTGTTCCTGTGTTTGCTTTCCTCTGATGAGGATAGAATTGATAAAAGCCCGAACCTTTTCGGATGCGATTTCCAGTGCATCCAGAAAGGGTTGGGCTTTCTGTTTGAGTTCCATATATTTTTCGTTTACCGCTTCATACCGCTGCTTCCAGATGGAAACCGTCTTTTCAGCGGAAGCCAGTTTCTCCTTCAAGCGCTTGTTGTCAGCATTGGCGATAATGCCGTTGACCGCATAGCGTTTGAGCGTGTCGCATTCATCCGGTGTCAGCGTGATATTATTTCCGAATGTGGCTTTCTTTCCCATCGTTTCAATCTCCTGCACCGTCAGAGCAACGGTCTTTGCTGTTTTGGTTTCCTTTTGCAGAGCTTCCAGTTTCTTTTTCTGTTTCTCCGTGGCAGCTTTGGCATTCTCCAACCCCCGCTTCGCCTGTGCCACCTGCCCGGTCACAGCTTCCAAGCGCTGCTGTTCTGCCTGCACCTTGAACTGGGTCACAGTCAGATGTTCCTCTGTACTGCCACGCTCTCCACGCTCCACATCGGTATATCCGGCATTTCGCATGAAATGAAAAAAGTCATCCTGCAACACACTGTAGGACGACTTCAAAATCTTTTTTCCTTTTGCGTTCAACATTGGATTACCATCCTTGTCAAGCACCGGCTTGGACTCCCATTTCTTACTGCGGCTGACCTGTGTGATGACCTCCTTAACGGTTCCCCGGAGGGCTTCATCCTTGCATCGCTTCGACCAAAGGATCTGCTTTTCCACCACCGGGATATAAACCACATGAAGGTGGTAGTGGTACACATCTTCGCCCAGAGCTTCGGACATTGCCCGGTTGCGCTCGTCGGCGTGCATCACAGCGGATAGGATATACTGCTCACCGCCTACGATCTCCACGGCGGCTTTATAGGCATCGGCATAAAACTGTTTTGCAAATTCATAGCCGCCGTGATTGTAGAAGTAAGCAGAGTTCACATCAAAGATCAACTCACCGTATTTGACGGCATCCGGTTTCAGACCTCTGGTGGAGATCACGCCGTCTTGTTCCATCTGCTCAAACATTTTTACATAATCGTCCGTGGGTGCTTTGAAATGGACGTTCAGAGAAGTGCGTTCCGGCACGATGTCCTGATTGCTGTAGCTGTCCTTTTCACGCTCATTGTGTTCCTGTACCTTCGCCACATCAGCCGGTGTTTCCAAGTCCTGATTTCTGGCTACGGTACGGTCTATTCCATCATTTCTTGCCATTGGATTTTTCCTTTCTTTGAGATTTGCAGACAGCGGAAGGCTGGAGAACGGCACTTTTTCAAAGTGTAATAACCCACTATGACACTTTCATCCATACTGGCTGCAAAGTGCCGTGGGCTCTCCGAGGGCTCTCCCGAGGGGGAATGCGGTCACTGCGGTGACCTCTGCTGACCAAGGCGAAAATGTCTGCGCCTTTTCCCATGGTCAGCCCGTCTGCATGAAGCTGTTCTGCGGAACATTTCTTGCAGACGATGGCAGCGAAAACCGTATCTTTCACTGCCATCCATAGGCAGCACTGCGGTGTGCCTATGGGGACGGGAGATGCGGAGGGCTGTTGCCGGGGTATCACTTCTCCCGTCTTTTCTGCCATACGATGTCGTAACCAAGCACAGCGGCAAGCTCCAATACTTCCTTGTATCGTATACTTTCCCGCTGTAATTTTGCGGACAGGTTGGAAACGCTGTCGCTCCATCCGTACTCGTCCGAGAGCAGGTCAACAACTTCCTGCATGGTCATCCCGGCACGGATGATCTGTGCCTTGATTTCATTGCGTACATTCATATTGAAAATTCCTCCATAATTTTGATTTGTAGTTTGGTACGATAGCTACTCTCCGAAGCGGAGCGGATGCACCGAACAGTGAAAAATCTGCAATCTCTGAAATCCGTTCAGAATTTTGCTTGTGATGTCCTGTCCATATATGACCATATCCCGCTTTACTGTTTCGTGTGATTTGGTCTGGAAAAATGAAAACATCTATTGTTCCGTGAACAGGGTACACGGTTCAGAGAAGCACGATTTCGTGAAATAGTTTCGTCCTGCGGTCAAAAACTTTGCTGTTTCCATTACCATTGATTTTTAATGCCCGAAAACAGGTCAGCTTTGAAAGCTGCTGTTTCCTATAACGGAAGAAAACAGGGGTAAATGCTGCGTACATACGTACAGAGCATGACTGGCAAAATCAATCCCGCCAGTCCTCCGGTACGTACGTACACGGCGAAACATCGTAAAATCCATTTATATGAGGTCTTGCCACAGCTTCCACGCCCATAAAGCCCCACACCCGCCGTCCAGCAGAGTTGGTGATGTTGTTGCAATGCTCCAGATTGAATCTCCCGGCATTGGCAATCATGGCGTCGCTGAAGCTGCGGGCTTTCAGCGGTGCAAGGGAATTTTCTTCGCACCACATCCGGTAGATTTCATAGAAATCCTTGGAGCTGATGGACGCATCCGCTTTACGCTGGATGTATCCCTCGGAATCCATGAAATCAAAGATATTGTTGTTGTCACGCTTGACCGCTTCCCGGTTTTCCCGGATACGGTCACTCTCCGTAAACTTAAAGTTGTTGGCAACAAGCCGCTGCAAGCCTTCAAATGCCCACAGGAAGATACCCTCGGCTTCAGCTTTCATCTTCTCTGCAAGATCAGGATCGTCAGCTCTGTCCACCGGCTTTTCCTTGGTGGTCAGCACAAGCTGTCTGCGATAAAATCCGTCACTGCGGTCATACAGGGCTTGCAGATCACCGTTACTGAATGCCAGCAGCCGGGCGAACATCCAGCCCTGATAACTCTGCTTGCCTTTACGTTCCAAATCCATCTTGCCTTGTGCTGTCACGATGGATTTTACATAGTTGGTCTGGCGCAGAGCTTCCATCCGCATATCATCAT
>OHFM01000453.1_pt1 | contig 16955 bp, 16 predicted proteins | sample 1567511 | NCBI WGS metagenome assembly OHFM01 (sample SAMEA3879571, study PRJEB24766) | human gut metagenome | biome: human-associated habitat; feature: feces | place: USA | collected 1985/1987
TGCCGCCGCCCATGCCTGCGGTAACAAATACCATATCTGCGCCCTTCAGCGCGTCCAGAATCTGGTCGCGGCTTTCTTCGGCTGCTTTTTCACCAATTTCCGGGTTAGCGCCAGCGCCAAGACCTTTGGTAAGTTTTTCGCCAATCTGGATACGTGTCGGTGCTTTGGAAAGCAAAAGTGCCTGCGCGTCGCAGTTTACCGCAATAAATTCCACACCCTTCACGCCTGCGGAAATCATTCTGTTAACGGCATTGTTGCCGCCGCCGCCAACACCGATTACCTTGATATTGGCAAGATTGTCCATGCCTTTTTCTTCAAACTCTTCAAACATTATTTATATTCCCCCTTAATAAGTTGGGTAAATTCCATCACATAGATATCAAAGTAATATTCAACATATAACGGTATTTTTCCTGCTGCATTAAAAAATTATTTTATTTTTTAAGAAACAGATGGCGGATGGCCGCAAGATTGTTGAAAATGCGCATCCCAAAAATCAAAATACCGACAAGGTACAAATCTATGCCCAGCAAAATACCTGAATAGCACAGAAACGCTGCCAAAACAGCATTGGTAAAAAAGCCTGTAATAAATACGGTATTATCATATTTGCCCTCCATGCTGGAGCGCATACCGCCAAAAACAGTATCAAGCGCTGCCATCAGCGATACGGAAAGCAAACGGGCATATTCAAACGGCAGATACAGGGGAAAATACCATCCGGCTGCAAAGCCGATTACAATACCGGCGAGTGCATAAAGCATATTATTTTCCCTCCTTTGCCGTTTCCTGATGTTCTTCGGCTGCCTGAGCATATTCAAAAGTGCGGCGGCCCTTAAATGCAGGTATTTTTACAACTTCCGGCATGGTAAGCTCTGCCTGAATACCCCAGAACTTAAAGGTATCAAGCACGCCGCCCCTTAATTTAAGGGCACTGGCAAGATTTGAAGGATTGCCAATGGCAAGTATTACATAAGGCGGTGCGCTGCGGTTATTATTTACCGAAAGCGTAGGCCCTGCGCAGCGTATTTCACTGGTTGAAACAAGCCTTTCGCCGTTAATGGAAATTGCTTCTGCACCGGCAGCACGCAATTCGTTAATTACGCGCAGCAGGTCATCGTCATGAATAATATACAAATTGGGGGTTTCCCCAACCTGCGCCGTTACTTTGCTGTCATCAAGAATTAACTGGATACCCTTGCCTTCCAGCGGAACCTTACCGGCAAATTCCTTCAAACGATCCAGTTCGTTTTCCAAAACCTTGTCGCTGCTGTTATTGGCCTGCAATTTTTCAATTTCCCTGGCCAAATCGTCGCGCTGCTGTTCCACAACACGCAGGCGCTCTGTTAATTCTTCCGCGCGCTGGACATTAATGGTTTTCTGCCGTTCGGTAGTTTTTATCTGAGTTGCCAGCATAAAGCCCAAAACGGCAAAAACCAGTACAAGCATTATTTTGGCATGTTTATTTGCTAACATAAATTTTCAAATTCCTTTCAAAAATATCAGGCTTTCTGCCTTAACTTAATATAAGGCTTTGCGAAGGTTAAGTCAATATATTCAGCTCTAATATTTTTTGTTTTTATATCATTGAAAACCGTAATAAAAATATCCAGCTTATCAGAAATGTTATCTGCATTACCCAAAAGAATAGGATAACCATAGCGCAGGTTAAACTTAACATTATTGCCGCCGTCAACAGCAATTTCGGAGATAGAATCGGTTACTTCCTTATCAAGCTTGCTTAAAAAACTTAAAATTTCAAGCACATTTTTTTCTTTAATCGTGTCGCCAAAAAATATATTGCCGGTTACAACGCCGGAAAGCACAGGGGCGTCAGCCTCTTTAATACCGTCGCTGACGCTCATCACAACGCCGTTGTAATCTACCTGCGCATAACCTTTATACGAGCAGGCAATGTACAGCGCCGGTATACGTTCCTTTACGCGCACCACCAGCACGCCCGGCCAGAAATATTCTGTTTCTGCCTTTTCAAAGCGCACGTCATTGGCAATGGCTTTTTCTATTGCCGAAGGCGAAACAACAAATAAATTAACCGGTTCCTGTGTGCCGCACATACTTAAAAGCTCGCTCTGCGTAAGCTGCGATGTACCTTCAATAACAATGCTGCCAAAGGCCGTCCCCGGAGAAGTTGCCCATCTCCATGCCCCGGCAAACCCGCCTATAGTAACGGCTGTAATAAAAAACAGGCGCAAAAGGCGTAACCGCCGCTTTTTACGGTTTGCTTTTAAACGTTCGCGTGTCGATTGCACCTTTAACACCTCTTAAAAATATTCTTGGTTACTAAGTAATTATTTATTATTAACTGATGCGGACTGTAAAATAATATTGCACAATTCAGGGAAAGAAATTCCTGCCGCAGCTGCCGCTTTTGGAACAAGGCTGGTTGCAGTCATGCCGGGCACGGTATTAATTTCAAGCACATAACCGTTGCCTGCTTCATCAAGCATAACATCGGCACGGGCAACGCCGCTGCATCCCAAAACTTCATAAGCCTGTTTGCTTATTTCCTGCACTTTTTTGGTTGTTTCTTCATCCAAATCTGCCGGGCAAATATATTCCGTTGCGCCTTTTGTATATTTGGAATGATAATCATACATACCGGAATGCGGGGCAATGTGAATAACAGGCAGGGCAACCACTTCACCGTCTTTCTGCATCATGGAAACGGTAAGTTCCTTGCCGCCGATAAATTCTTCCACCAGAATATCGCGGGAATATTTAAAAGCGTTTGCAAGCGCTTCATCAAGCTGTTTTTCTTCTTTAACAATTTCCACGCCGATGCTGGAACCCTGGCTTGCAGGTTTAATAACTACCGGCAGGCTGAAACGCTGCATAATCTTTTCTTTTATGCCGCTTTCCTTTTTATTAACAATCAGGCAGGCCGGGGTGGAAATGCCTGCGTCGCGCAGCATGCGTTTGGTAATAACCTTGTCCATGCAGGATACGCTGGCAATCATGCCGCTGCCGGTATAAGGCATCTCGCGTATTTCCAGCAAAGTCTGCAAACGTCCGTCTTCGCCGTAAAGGCCGTGCACAGCGTTAAAAACAACTTCTGCTTTGCTTTCGGCGAGCTGTTTGCCGAAATTGCGCGGGTCAAGGTCAATTTCAACAACATTGGTATAACCGTATTCCCTCAGCGCATTGGCAATGGCTGCGCCGGTATTTAAAGAAACCTCACGTTCTGCGGAAGGTCCGCCCATTACAACTGCAACTACCTGATTTTTGTTAAACATTTTCATTGCTCCTTTGCAAATCTGCTACTAATGCTTCGCCAACTTTATATACATCACCTGCGCCGATAGTCATAACCAAATCACCGGTGCGGGCATTTGCCGCAAGATAATTTTCTATATCCGCCATTGACGGCACATACTCAACATCAACGCCCGAAGTTTTCTTAATGCCTTCGGCAAGCTTTTGGCTGTTTACGCCTTCAATGGGGTCTTCGCTGGCCGCGTAAATATCGGTTACTATAAGTTTATCGCAGCCTTTAAAGCAGGCGCAGAACTCATTAAACAAAAGCTGGGTGCGCGTATAGCGGTGCGGCTGGAAAACGCAGATTAAACGCTGCGGCTTCGTTTGCAGCGCAGCTTTTAAGGTTACGCCTATTTCCGTAGGATGATGCGCATAATCATCAACAACCCATACGCCGTTAACGCGCCCTTTGGTTTCAAAACGGCGGTGCGCACCGGTAAATTCCTTCAGTGCTTTTAAAATGCTGTCCGTTTTTATGCCCATTTCAACAGCGCAAACAAGCGCGCCCAACGAATTAAGCACATTGTGCCTGCCGGGAACTATCAGCTGAACTTCCGCAAACAAACTGCCGCTTTTATAAACTTTATAATCCGTGCCGCCGGTATGGTAAACAATGTCTTTGGCAACGTAATCGGCCTGTTCATCATCAATGCCGTAGCTGATAACACGGGTTTCGGTTTCCTGCGCCAGGCGGCGGAGCTTGGGGTTATCCATGCACAGAACTGCCGCGCCGCCATGTTTTACGCTGCCCACAAACTGCTTAAAGGCAGCATAAATATTTTCTTCGCTGCCGTAATGGTCCATATGGTCGTTTTCAATATTGGTTACAAGCGCATACAGCGGATAAAATTTCAAAAACGAACCGTCGCTTTCATCCGCTTCGGCAATTACATAACGGCCTTTGCCGCTGCGTGCATTGCCGCCGAGGCTTGTTACTTCACCGCCGATAACAATGGTAGGGTCTATGCCGCCCTGCACCGCTATGCAGCTTAACATGGCGCTGGTTGTTGTTTTGCCGTGCGCACCCGCAACAGCCACGCCGTCAGCATGGTTAAGCAGCTCTGCCAATACGTCCGACCTGTGCATAACCTTTATGCCCTGCTCTTTGGCTGCCACCAGCTCACAGTTATCCGGATGGATGGCAGATGAAATAACAACCGCATCCGCACCATTTACCTGCCCGGAAGCATGCCCCTGATAAACAACGGCTCCCAGCGCTTTCAGCTTCTCGCAGATGCCGCCGGCGTTTTTATCCGAACCGGATACATGAAAGCCGCGTTCGCAAAGCACATGTGCCAAAGCACTCATTCCGGCGCCGCCAATACCAATAAAATGAATATTGTGTATTCCCGAAAGCATTTAAAATCCTCCCTGCTCAATTTTTTACAAGCTGCAGCGCCTGCTGCGCAATTTCCTTCGCCGCACCGGGCCTGCCCAGGCTTTTGGCAGCTTTTTTCATTTTCTGCAAATCTTCGCTGCGTATTAATAAATGCTCTATTTCTTCAAGCAGTTTCTCGCCTGTAAGTTCTTTATCCAAAATAACTTTGGCCGCACCGGCAGCCTCTACCGCACGGGCGTTAAACTCCTGATGGTTGGCAGTTGCATAAGGGTACGGAATTAAAACCGAAGGCACGCCCTTTGCCGTAAGTTCTGCAAGGCCTATCGCCCCTGCGCGGAACACCGCCAAATCTGCCGCTGCCAGTGCCATTGGCATATCATGCAGATAAGGCTTAACAACTATATTATCTTCAACAGAGCCTTTTTTGTTAAGCTCCTTAATATATTCCTCGTAATTGGCTTCGCCGGTGGCGTGCAGCACCTGCACATCATGCCTGCCGCTCAGCGCCTGTTCAACAGAAAGCATGGCCTTGTTAATGCTTTGTGCGCCGCGGCTGCCGCCGGATACCAGAATGGTTTGTTTTTCCGGGTCAAGCCCGAAAAATTTTATCGCTTCACTGCGTTTATTAGAAAGAATTTCACTGCGGATAGGGTTGCCGGTATATATTTTACGCGATTTACCCGTAAAATATTTTTCAGCCTCACGGTAACCCAAAAACACTTTTTTTACAAAGCGTGCCAAAATTTTATTGGTAACGCCCGGCATGGCATTCTGCTCCTGAATTGCGGTCGGAATGCCGCGCAGAGCCGCCAAAAACACTACCGGCCCGCATACATAGCCGCCGGTGCCTATAACAAGGTCCGGCTTTATTTCGCTGATAAGGCTGTTTGCGCCAATCAGCCCGGTAAACAGTTTGCCGAAGGAGCGCAGCGTGTCAAAACTCAGGCTGCGTTTAAAACCGGCTATTTCAATATAGCGCAGCGGATAACCGTAGCGCGGAATAATATTTTTTTCAAGCCCCTGCTGCGTGCCTACAAAAATAATCTGCGCATCAGGGCGAAGTTTTTTTATTTGGTCGGCAATGGTAAGCGCCGGGTAAATATGCCCGCCTGTACCGCCGCCGGAAAGTATAACCTTCACTTTATTTTTCCTCCGCAGCCGAAAGTTCCGCAACTATCTGTTTAAAGCAGCGCCCGCGCTCCGGGAAGCCTGTAAACATATCAAAGGATGCACACGCCGGAGATAAAAGCACCGTCTGCTGTTCAACAGCCGTTTTATGCGCCAGCTCCACAGCTTCCTTCATGGAAGTTACCATACGTATATCGCTGACGCCTGCTTTTTCAGCCGCTTCTTTAAAACGCTCTGCCGCTTCGCCAAGCAAAATCAGCGTATCAACCTTTGTTTTTACAAGCTGCATCATTTCTTCAAGCGGGGTCAGTTTATCGCGCCCGCCGGCAATTAAAATTAAATGCCCGTCAAACGCTTCCAGCGCCTTAATGGTAGAATCGGTATTGGTTGCTTTGGAATCATTATAATAACGTACGCCGTTAATTGTTGCCGTATATTCAATGCGGTGCTCAACACCTTTAAAGTTTTTCAGCACTTCTGCAATATTACAGGGTTCAACTCCTGCAAAAAACGCCGCGCCAATAGCAGCAAGCACGTTTTCTTCGTTATGCCCGCCAAAAATCTGCAAATCTTTCCTGTTGCAGATAACTTCTTTAGTATCGTTCCAGGCAATAACAAAATTACCGTCCTGCATATAAATGCCCTGCGGCAAAACTTTCCTGCGGCTGAACCAGCACAACCTGCCCGGCACAAGCCCGCCCCAGCTTTTAACAACAGGGTCATCAAAATTAAGCAGTGTTACGTCTTCCGGATGCTGGTTTTTAAAAATGTTGCATTTGGCCGCACCATAAGCCTCCATTGTATGGTGGCGCGTTAAATGGTCAGGCGTTAAATTTAAAATAACGGCAATTTCTGCGCGGAAGTTCTGCACCGTTTCCAGCTGAAAACTGGAAAGTTCAGCCGCCAGCCACGAATTTTCAGGCATGTTTTCAACTTCTTTGGTAAGCGCCATGCCGATGTTGCCGCCTACTTTGGTTACGCAGGGCAGCGTTGCCAGCATTTCGCCTATTAAAATAGTAGTTGTTGTTTTGCCGTTGGTGCCGGTAATGCCCACAATATGCCCATTATAATTGCGGTAAGCAAGTTCCGCCTCGCCGGTTACATTAATGCCGCGGTTTAGCGCTTCCTGCACCAAAGGGTTTTCCATGCTGATGCCCGGTGAAAGGATTACTTCTTCCACATCGTCCAGCAGGCCTTCTTTTTTGCCTATTACAATTTGCCCGCCGCTTTTGGCAAGCAGTTCTTTTAAATCTTCATCAACCTCATGCCCGGCATCATTATAAAGCAGCACACGTTTGCCCTGGCGTGCCAGAATATCCGCAGCGCCGCAGCCGCTGATGCCTATGCCATAAACAAGTACAGCCTTACTCAAAATTAAAATCCTCCGTTTCCGTTAAGCCACAGCAAAACACCCGCAATGCACAGCAGGCAGCTTGCGGCAAAAAAACGTTTTACAATTTTGGTTTCTTTCCATCCGCCAAGTTCAAAATGATGATGTATCGGCGTCATGCGGAAAATACGCCTGCCGCCCGTGAGGCGGAAATAAGTAACCTGCATTATTACAGATGTTGCTTCCATAACGTAAATGCCGCCGAGAATTACAAGCAAAAGTTCTGTATGCGTAAGCAGCGCCAGCGCCGCAACACCGCCGCCTATTGCCAGCGAACCGGTATCGCCCATAAACACTTTGGCCGGATGGTGGTTAAACAGCAAAAAGCCGAGGCACGCACCGGTAATGGCCAGCGCAAACACGCTTAAATCGGCATGGCCGGTGTTATAGGCAATAAAAGCATAAGCAACCGTTACAGGCAGCGTAACGCTTGCCGCAAGCCCGTCAAGCCCGTCGGTAAGGTTTACGGCGTTAGTTGTGCCCACAAGCAGCAAAAATACCAGCACGTAATATAACCAGCCTAACGGAAGCATATATTCCGTACCGGGTATGGCTATGCTTAAATCAGACTGCACATGGGTTTCAATATAATAAACATACGCCCCCGCCAGTACAAACTGCATAAAAAACTTCTGGGCAGCGGTAAGGCCAAGGTTGCGTTTCATTACAACTTTAATATAATCGTCAATAAAACCAATCAGCGCATGGCCAAAAGTTAAAAGCAGCGCAATGCACAACGCCGGTGTAAAATTGCACCATACGGCAACGGCAACCAGAATTGCCAGCAGCATCATAATGCCGCCCATGGTAGGCGTGCCGCTTTTTTTCATATGTTCTTTCGGGCCGCATTCGCGGATGCTCTGCCCAAAATTCAGTTTATGCAAAACCGAAATAAAGCTCGGCCCTGTTACGGCACAGATAATAAACGCCGTAGCCAGTGCACCAAGAAGATTAATTGTCATTTATCCAACACTCCGGATTTTATTTTTTCAGAACAAGGTCAATCAAACCATCAACCTGCATGGAATGAGAGCCTTTGAGTAAAATTATATCATCATTGCGTAAAATGCCGCTTAAAATTTTGGCTGCTTCCGCACGGTCATGGCAAATAAAGGTTTTTACGCCTTTTTCCTGCGCTGCGCGTCCAGTATGTACTGCTTCCGTACCGTAGGTAATAAGCACGTCAACACCTTCGGCAGCGGCCATTTCGCCAACTTCCTTATGTGCTTGCACGGAAAGCGCGCCAAGCTCCAGCATATCGGCCAGCACGGCAACCGCCCTGCCGCCTTTGGCTTCTTTTACGGCATGCAGTGTTTTTAATGCGCTTGCCATAGATGCAGGACTGGCATTATAGGCATCATTAATAACCGTTACGCTGCCAAACTGCATAAATTCCTGGCGTTTGGCCGTAAGGCGCACATCCTTTAAAGCATTTTTTATCTGCACCAGCGGAACATTAAACGCAGCCGCCACGGCAATAGCCGCCAGCGCGTTATAAACATTATGCTCGCCCAAAAGCGGAAGCACGATATGTTCTTTTTCGCCTGCTGCGGCACAAACACAGTCAAACTCGCTGCCTTCTGCCGTAAGTTTAATGTTCTGCGCATATACGCCGGCTTCTTCCGTACAACCGTAGCTTATAACTTTGGCCGCGGTTTTATCTGCCATGCGGCGCACAAAAGCATCGTCGTTATTAAGCACCGCAAACTGCTGCGCCGTTAAATTTTCAACAATTTCGCTTTTGGCTCTGGCAATATTTTCCATACTGCCCAAAAGCTCCATATGTGTTTCGCCAACATTTGTTACAACGGCAGCGTCTGGGCTTGCCAGTTTGCACAGGGCGATTATCTGCCCCAACCCACGCATGCCCATTTCCACAACGGCAATTTCCGTATCGTTTTTAATGTTCAGCAATGTTTTAGGAAGCCCTATTTCGTTATTAAAATTGGCCTCCGTTTTAACAACATTATACTTGCAGGCAAGGCAGGCTGCAATCAAATCTTTGGTTGATGTTTTGCCGTTGGAACCGGTTACGGCAACAACCTTTAAATTTTTCTGCTTATCACGCCAGGCTTTGGCAATAAGCTGATATGCTTTTAAAGTGTCATCTGTTTTTATAACAATGGCATCCTGCGGCAAGCCTTCAACAGCATGGCTTACAAGTACGCCCGCCGCCCCAAGTGCCAGTGCTTTGGCGCAATAGTTATGGCCGTCAAAATTTTCGCCGCTTAACGCTACAAACAGTTCTCCGCTTTTAATGGTACGGCTGTCCGTATTAATGCCGGTAAATTCAACATTCTGCAAACTGCGGCAGCTTCCTCCCGTTGCCGCCAGTATTTCCTGCAAATCAAACATCATATCACCTTTTGTTCTGCCAGTATTCCTGCACTACTTCACGGTCATCAAAATGAATGGTTTCATGACCGATTATCTGATAATTTTCATGCCCTTTGCCGGCAATTAAAACAACATCAGCAGCGGCGGCATGTGCAAGGGCATAGTTAATTGCTTCGCGCCTGTCGCTTAAACGCACGCTGGTTTTGCCTGCCGGAATTTCCTTAAGAGCAGTTTCAATTTCATCAATAATAAGTTCAGGGTCTTCGGTACGCGGATTATCGGAAGTTACAACAACATTATCCGCAAGTTCCAGCGCAATGCGTCCCATAATCGGGCGTTTTTTGTTGTCGCGGTCACCGCCGCAGCCAAACACAACCCAAAGTTTGCCGCGCGTAATGCCGCGCGCAGTTTTCAGCACGTTTTCCAGGCCGTCCGGGGTATGGGCGTAATCCACAATTACGGTGTAGGGCTGCCCTGCCTCTACCAGCTGAAAACGTCCCGGCACGCCGTCAAAGCCGTCAAGCACGTCCATAATAATTTGCGAGTCAATCTTTTCGGCAAGCATTGCGCCCACGGCGGACATTACATTATATACGTTAAATTCACCCGTAATTTTAAGCACCAAATCCATCTCGCAGACAGGTGTATGCAGTTTTAATGCCATTTGTTTGGCCTGCACGTCAAAACTGATGGGATAAATATCGTAATCCTTGCTTTCGCCGTAAGTAATTACCGGCACTTTAGTGCGTGCGGCAATAATTTTACTGCTGGGGTCATCCATGTTAAGCACGGCAGTTTTGCCTTCCTTGGTGCCGTCTGCCAGATGTTCAAACAAAAGGCTTTTGGCATCACGGTAATTTTCAAAAGTTTTATGAAAATCCAGATGGTCCTGCGTGATATTGGTTAAAACAGCCGTATCATATTCAATACCGGCAACACGTTTTAAGGCCAAAGCATGGCTCGAAACTTCCATTACCACATAATCGCACCCGCACTGCTGCATTTTATACAGAGTTTTCTGCAAATCAACAACATCCGGCGTTGTATTATGCGAAACGGTTTCTTCGTCTTCAATCATAATATTAATAGTGCCAATCATGCCAACCTTATATCCCGCCCTGCGCAGAATAAGCCTGATAATATTGGTGGTAGTTGTTTTGCCGTTAGTTCCGGTAACACCAATCATGCGCATTTTTTTGCCGGGATAGTCAAAAAAATAAGGGGTCACTAACTCCATGGCCCTTCTGGTATCGTTTACCTTAATCAGCGTCATGCCTTCCGGGCATGCAGCAGCATCTTCAACAATGGCTGCCACAGCGCCCTTTTCATGCGCCTGCTGTAAAAATTTATGCCCGTCAACAGTTGCGCCTTTCAGGCAGATAAATAAACTTCCCGGCACAACAACGCGGGAATCGGCAGTTATATCAGTAATGGTTTTGCCTGCCGCGCCGGTAACTTCTGCGTCCGGCAGCAGCTTCAGCAAATCCTGTAAATTCTTTTCCATCCGGATACCTCCAAAAGTGAAACGGCAGCCTTAATACACTCAGGCTGCCTCCCATAAAATTTTATATTATTATACCATATCTTGCTTAAGAAGGCTATGTTTTTTACTTTGCATAAGCATAACCGTCATAAGCAATTTTACCTTTGTCTGCTTTAACATAAATATTGTTGCGCGCTACCTGCATACCAAGCTGCTTTTCTGCAATAGAGGTAATTCTTTCAGGCCCCTTAAGCTGTTCAACAACAATGCGTTCCTCGCTGTTTTCCAGCATCAAAGCCGCTTCCTGCTGTTTTAAGGCTACAAGTTCATTGCTTTTGGAAATAAGGCATTCGCTGCGTACAACGCATGCAAAATAAGTAGCCAGCAAAATTCCTGCCACCACAGCAATACGGCGGCGCATAAGTTTTAAATTGCGCTGTTTGGGCCTTTTTACATACGCTGTCTGCCGTACAGTATTTTCTTGTTGTTCTTCCAATTCCCATGCATATTCATCATACTTTCTGGCTAACATAGCGTTTTCCTCCATCAATGTTTATCAGCATTTCTCGGCAAACCTAAGCCTTGCACTGCGCGCACGCGGATTTTCTTCAACTTCTTCCGCAGGCGGCACAATATTCCCCACTTTTTTCAGCTGCGGTTTTCTGCCGCACACACATACCGGAAACTGCGGCGGGCAAATGCAGCCTTTGGCAAGCGCTGCAAAAGTTTGTTTTACAATTCTGTCTTCCAGCGAATGAAAGGTTATTACACCAATTCTTCCGCCTTTTTTTAGCCTTGCCACAGCATTTTCCATCGTTTTTTGCAGTATGCCGAGTTCATTGTTAACTTCAATCCTCAGTGCCTGAAAAGTTCTTTTCGCCGGATGCGGCCCATCCATTCTGGCACCTTTAGGTATAGCTTTTTTTATAATTTCCACCAGTTCAAACGTGGTGAAAATATGTTTGTTTTTGCGCTCTGCCGCAATAAACGAAGCTATGCGTTTGCTCCAGCGCTCCTCACCGTAACGGTGAATTATATCGGCAAGCTCGCTTTCGGAATAATTATTTACAATATATTCCGCGCTCAGCTTTGCGCTTTTATCCATGCGCATGTCAAGCGGCCCGTCGTGCATATACGAAAAACCGCGTTCCGGCGTATCCAGCTGATAGCTTGAAACACCAAGGTCAAAAAAGATACCGTCAATCTGCTCTATATTAAGGCTGTCAAGCACAGCATCAAAATCTTTAAAATTGCTTTTTATAGTAGCTATCCGGCACTTGCACGGAGCCAGGCGTTTTTTTGATGCGGCAATGGCATCTTCGTCCTGGTCAATGCCTATAAGCATTCCGTCTTCGTTAAGCTGCGAAGCAAAACCGAAGGAATGACCGGCGCCGCCCATAGTGCAGTCCACATAAATGCCGTCTTTATTTGTTATAAGCCATTTAACGCTTTCATCAAGCAAAATGCTTTTATGCTTAAATTCGTTTGCTGCCATTTTAAATACCTATATCCATATCAGCAAGCTGCGCTGCCACAGCGTCGGCATCTTCGGCATTAACTGCGTTATATTCCTGCCAACGGGCTGCATCCCAAATTTCAGCCCTGCTGCCTACGCCAACTATTACCGCGTTTTTTTCAAGCCCGGCAAAAGTACGCAGGCTTGCCGGAAGCAGTACACGCCCCTGCTTGTCACATTCTACTTCGGCTGCGCCGCTGAAGAAAAACCTGCTGAAAGTACGGGCATTTTTATTCGTCATCGGCAAAGCGTTAAGTTTAAGTTCCAGCTTATGCCATTCATCTTTATCATATACAAACAGGCAGCCATCCAGCCCTTTGCTGATGATAAAACTGCCGCCGAGAGTTTCACGGAGCTTTGCGGGCATAAAAAGGCGGCCTTTTACGTCAATAGTATGCTGATATTCACCCATTAACATAGCGGCACTCTCCTCCCCTTTCCCCACTTTACACCATTATACCCCACTTTAATTTAAAAAACAATATTATTATGCATATTAATGCACTTTTTTGTAAATTAACAGGCGGCCAAAAATATTTTTAAGCAAGTTACCCTAAAGCAACTTTTATTTTCGCCAAACTGTGGTATAATAAAAAAGCCGAAAGGCAAAAAGTAAATAATTTAGCATTTATGCTTTAAGGAGGATTATTAAATATGCTTACCAAAGATACCGGCATTATTGATGCCGTTCAAAACCATCCTGAAATTTTAGAAGTTTTTGCAGAATACGGCCTCGGCTGCGTTGGCTGCATGGCATCCCATTTTGAAAGCATCGGCCAGGGCGCTGCTGCCCACGGCATTGATGTTGACGCCTTCATTGCCGACTGCAACAAAGCTATTGAAGCTGCAAAAAAATAAAACCGCAGCTTAACACCGCGGTTTAAAATTTAAAACTGTTTATTTTTGTAAAAAAGCAATACCGCCCTTACATAAAGTAAAGGCAGTATTGCTTTTGTTTTTTATTTTACCAAACGGCAACCATGCCGTCGGCGCGGGGTTCTGTTGCGCCAACAAGCACGCCGTCATCATTGCGCCAAATCATCTGGCCGCGGCCAAAATCAATAAAGTCATCGGTTACGATAAGTTCGTGCCCGCGGGCGCGCAAAGCGTTAATTAATTCTTCGCCAACGCCTGCTTCAACCATAACTTTTTTGCCTTCAATCCACTGCCAGCGCGGGCAATCAAGTGCTTCCTGCGGGTTCATGCCAAAATCAATTACGTTATGGATAACCTGCAAGTGACCCTGCGGCTGCATGTAACCGCCCATTACGCCAAACGGGCCCACGGCTTTGCCGTCTTTTGTTAAAAAGCCCGGTATAATGGTATGATATGGTTTTTTCAGCGGTACAAGGTAATCGTCGTGCTGCGGGTCAAGCGTAAAGCCGGAGGCCCTGTCGTTAAAGGCAATGCCGTAATCGGGCACAACTATGCCGCTGCCAAAGCCCTGAAAATTGCTTTGGATATACGAAACCATGTTGCCTTCGCCGTCTGCCGTACACAGATATACCGTACCGCCGCAGAACGGATTGCCGGGCCTAGGCATAATTGCCTGTTCGCCAATAAGTGCGCGGCGTTTTGCCGTATATTCATCACTAAGCAATTCTTTAACCTGCGCTTTCATATAACGCGGGTCGGCCACGTATTTTCTGCCGTCGGCGTAGGCAAGCTTCATGGCTTCAATTTCGTGGTGCAGGTTTTCGGCACAGTCTTTGCTGCCATGTTCAAAACCTTTTAAAATATTAAGCGCCATTAACGCCACAATGCCGTGCCCGTTAGGAGGCAGTTCCCATACGCGGTAACCGCGGTAATCAATGCTGATTGGCTCTACCCATTCGGCACGGTAAGCAGCTAAATCGCTTTTGCGGATATAGCCGCCTGTGCTGCGCGAAAATTCATCAATTTTATCGGCAATTTCGCCGCGGTAAAAGGCCTCGCCATAACTATCGGCAATAAGGCGCAGCGTTTTAGCCTGTTTGGGCAGTTTTGCAACTGTACCGGCTGCCGGAGTTTCACCGTTTTCAGTAAAGGTATCAAACCAGCCTTTAAATGCCGCGTTACTTTTATACGTAGCAAAAACGCCAAGGCCTTCATGCCATAAGCGGCTGATAACAGGCGATACCGGGTAGCCGTTTTCGGCATATTCAATCGCCAGTGCAAATAGTTCGGCAAAAGGCAGTTTGCCAAAGCGTTTGTGCAGTTCTGCCCAGGCAGATACCGCACCCGGAACCGTTACCGATTCCCAGCCGCGCTCAGGAATTGCCGTTTTATCTTTTAATGCCGCACAGTCCGGTGTTAAAAGTTCAGGCGCATAACCGCTGCCGTTTAAGCCGTATAATTTGCCGCCAACCCACACCTGGGCAAAGGCATCGCTGCCAAGCCCGTTGCTGGTAGGCTCTAAAATTGTAAGCGCAATGGCGGTTGCAACAGCGGCATCAACGGCGTTGCCGCCTTTTTTAATCATATCAAGCCCGGCCTGCGCTGCCAGCGGCTGGCTGCTGCAAACCATGCCCTTTGTGCCGTACATTACGCTGCGGCGCGAAGGGTATTTATATTGTAAGGGATTAAAACCAAAATCCATTTTATGCGCCTCTGTTTATTTGCTGATATTGTAGAAAACATCCATTCCTTTATATTTGGCTGCGCTGCCAAGGTCTTCTTCAATGCGCAGAAGCTGGTTGTATTTTGCTACGCGGTCAGTTCTTGCCGGTGCGCCGGTTTTAATCTGGCCTGCGTTAACGGCAACTGCAATATCCGAAAGCGTGGTATCTTCCGTTTCGCCGCTGCGGTGGGAAATAATGCAGGTGTAACCTGCGCGTTTGGCGGTTTCGATAGCGCGGAAGGTTTCGGTAAGCGTGCCAATCTGGTTTACTTTAATGAGAATTGCGTTGCCGACATGTTTTTCAATGCCTTCTTTAAGGCGGGCTTCGTTGGTTACAAACAGGTCGTCGCCAACAAGCTGAACCTTTTTGCCAAGGCGTTTGGTAAGTTTTTTCCAGCCGTCCCAGTCGTTCTCGCTCATGCCGTCTTCGATAGAGTCGATGGGATACTTGTTGATTAACTCTTCCAGATAGTCAATCTGTTCGTCGGCAGTACGTTTCTTACCTTTTTCACCTTCGAATTTGGTATAATCGTAGATGCCATCATGGTAGAACTCGGAAGAAGCGCAGTCCATGGCAATCATTACATCTTTGCCCGGTTCGTATCCGGCAGCCTTGATGGCGGCAATGATGGAGTTCAAGGCATCTTCTGTACCCTCCAGATTAGGAGCAAAACCTCCTTCATCGCCTACTGCTGTGCTGAGGCCACGGTCTTTCAGGACTTTCTTCAGTGCGTGGAACACTTCGGCACCCATACGCAGACCTTCGCGGAAGGAAGTGGCACCTACGGGGCGTATCATGAATTCCTGGAAAGCAATGGGAGCGTCACTATGTGAACCGCCGTTGATGATGTTCATCATCGGTACAGGCATCACATAGGTATTTGTACCACCGATATATCGGTAGAGTGGGATGTCAAGGTAAGCGGCGGCAGCCTTGGCTACAGCAAGAGATACGCCGAGGATGGCATTGGCACCCAGATTGGCTTTCGTTTTGGTTCCGTCCAGTGCAAGCATGGCATGGTCGATACCCATCTGGTCGAGGGCGGACATACCGATGAGCTTGGGAGCAATGATATTATTGATATTGTTCACGGCTTTCAGGACACCTTTGCCTCCGTAACGTTTTTTGTCGCCGTCACGCAGTTCCAGTGCTTCGTGTTCTCCCGTGGATGCTCCTGACGGGACAGATGCACGGCCTATGAAGCCGGATTCCAAGGTTACGTCTACTTCTACAGTTGGGTTACCTCTTGAATCGAGGATTTCACGTCCGATAATCTTCTCTATTTTCATATTCAGTCAATTTTAATTATAAACTATCTTACTAACAAATGAAAACAAGGAATTGTTTTTCGTTTTTAATCCTTTATTGTAATGCCTAAAAGAGCAGTCAACTCCATGGCTTGGGAAGTATTGACGATGGCTCCCCGTATGTCGGGCAGGTTGAGGCGTATACCTCCTATGTGCGAGTCGCTCAAGTCGATTCCTCTTAGAGGGGTGTGTGAAAACTCGGATTCTACCAGCTCACAGTTTTCAAAGGCGATGGAGGCAAGTTTGCAGTCGTTGACGTCGCTGTTGCGCAAGTCACAAGAGGTGAAGCGGGCTTGATTGATTTTACTCATGGAAAGATTGAGGTATCTGGCATTGCAGTCCTTCATTGTCAGATGGTTCAATATTGTTTCCGGCAGATTGGTTCCCACCAGTTTGCAGGATATGAATTCCACTCTGAACAGAGAACTTTCGGCAAATGAGATGTTGGAAAGGTCGCAATGTTCAAAACGTACATCAGTGAAATGGCAGGATTTCAGTTTGCAGGCGCTGAATTGGATATGACTGAAAGTACAGTTGGTGATGCTTTTGTAGGAATACTCCATGTGTTCCTCTGTCCGT
>OHFM01000456.1_pt1 | contig 16874 bp, 20 predicted proteins | sample 1567511 | NCBI WGS metagenome assembly OHFM01 (sample SAMEA3879571, study PRJEB24766) | human gut metagenome | biome: human-associated habitat; feature: feces | place: USA | collected 1985/1987
CCTATATCACTGTAAACATTGAGCAGTAAACTCTTTTCATTTATAAAAGATACCTGGTATTCCATAAATATACATGGGTACCAGGTATCATATTATTAATTTATTAAATCAAATCAATTATGGGTACAAAAGTAAAGGTAGGTTCAAAAGCTTATATATTCCATGACCAGTCCACTGGTATTACCATTAAAAAGGGTGAAATAAAAGAGTTAACGCCCCAACAATACAATTCAAAAAGAATCCGTTCTGCTATCAATGGTGGTCATTTGGTAATTACCAATGAAAACATTGAAAAAGAGATTAAAAAAGATGTAAAGGTTGATAATAAGAAAGCTATTGAAAAATTCAAAGAAATGGTAGAATCTGGTATGACCAGTGAAAAAATTGCCAAAGCTTTCAATTTGGAAACCCTAAAAACAATGGCAGCTTCTTTTGATATTGAAGTAACAGATGAAGATACTAAACTATCTATTGTTGAAGCTTTAATGGAAGAAGACGAAGAACCTTCAGAAGATTAAAAAAAATAAACTATGGTAGTTGATTTTATATTCAACACTGTAGGGTTAAAATCAAATTTTATAAACCTATCATATGAAGTCCCAGATGAGTATACCTACTCCTGGGACTTTGGTGATGGGGAAACTTCAACTGAATTGAACCCTACACATGAATATCAGAAAATGGGTTTTTATAGGGTTTCAATGTCAATTGTTGATTCCAATAATAGACCAGTAGAAAAGGTAACAAAAACTGTTTTGATATCTGATAAAGTAAAAACCCATTTATCAAACAGTATATATGTGTTGATTAATACTTATATACCTTATTCAATATTTGGAAAGGTACCATCAAGTGTTAAACAACAATTTATTGAGAAATGGCAATTATATATTCAGCCACTAGTAAATCATGAAATTCCAGTAGAAGATTTTAATAATGAACTTTATTATGAAGCTCTAGAAAATCAATTAATAATGGAATTGGCTGCTTATGATTATATGATATTAAACATTCAAAATGTAATCAATGCTACTTCTCAAACCATTATAAAAGATAATTCACAAGGTTCAGAATGTGGGGGGGAATATTCTTCCCAAAGTTCTGGTTCCTCATCAGATACATCCTCTGCATCTGGAGGTTCAATAAAAAAGATTGTAACTGGACCAACAGAAGTAGAATATTTTAATGATACAGAATCTGAAAAAGATTTTATATCAAACATAACCAAAGCAACCCAACCTGGTGGTTTCATAGATATACTGAAACAAAATTTATGTATGCTAGCAGGAAGGTTAGATATATATCTACCAATCTGTGAAAACCAAACTAGGGTTGTAGTACCAAGAGTGGTAAACAGAAGGAAACCAAGATTATTGGATGGTCCAGACCCATTAGAAGTATTAAGGTAATATGCCAAAAATTAGCAGAATGTCCCAAAAAGATTGGGATAAATATAAATCCATAATAAATAACTTCATAGATGTAGATGCTGGTAAACAACCATTTCTATGGTTAAGAAAAATAAACCAACCATTAGCTTTTGGTGAAGATGTTGGAGTTAAATATGTACCTTATCAATTAGAAGGGTTATTCCAATATAATTTTATTAAAACCTGGGCATCATCTGGAAGAAATTCCATTTCTGGTGAACTAGATAATGGTAATTTGGTTTTATATATTTCTGCTAACCTTTTAAGGGAAAACAATTTATTAAACAAATATGGGTATTGGGATTTTAATTGGTCCGAAGATAGGTTTATATTAAATGGGAAAGTATATAAACCATCTGGAGATACCCAAGTTGCACAAGCATCAGATGAAGCTCTTTTATTCTTTATCATATTAGATAGAGAAGACCCACAAGAGAATGAAGATATTTTACAATCTTATGTATCAGATACTACCATAATAAGTTCTGGAAAACAATCCATAATAAGGAATACAAATGGTAGAAAAGTTTATGAAATAATTTGATATGGAAAATCAAATACAACCACAACCATACTGGGCAGATTTTAAAATTAAAGTAGGTTTATATGCAAAACAGGAAGAAAATGGGGATACCAAAAGAGTATTGATTGACCCAAAAGATATCCAGTTTAAATTTACTTATAAAGATGCAAAGGATAACCAGTTAGTTGCTAGTTATGATGGTACTACAAGAGTAAACCATAAGATTGAAGATAATCATATTATAGTGATTGTAAATTCAAATACCTTTCAATGTGGGATATTAAGGGTAACTAGAGCATTCAATACCCCAGATTCTGATTTTAATGATGGGATTTGGGATTATGGAGATAAAACTGAATATACCAATATAGAAATTGTATCATGAATGTTATTATAGAAGAAGAGGTATTAGTTCCAGATGTACCAATAATAGAGGAGCAAGTACTTTATCCTTCAAATCCAATTTCTGTAGAAGAAGAGGTATTAGTTCCAGCTATTGTTCAAAAACCTAAATTCATTCCCGACCCATCATGGGGAAATCTTGACGAATGCCCGGATAATGACATTTGGTTTGTGGTGACAGACGATAAACCGACGACATTTGAAGATTATATTTTTGTGCAGTACTCCTCTTTTAATGTAAAAAGTTATAAGATAGATTGGGGAGACGGTAGTGAAATTTATACCGATATCGCCCCAACGAATACCAATATAACAAACCATAAATATTTAAAAGGAACTGGCAGAATAGATACTAATGGCAGGGAATTTTGGATAATGAAGGTTACGTATGAATTACATTCGATTGACTATCCCCATTATATTTATCCAAACGGTTATTTATATGTAAATTACCCGGAAAAGATATATAATATAGCTCCTTATAAATATATTGTATTCGGAAAGAATCTTCGTAAGTTTGAGACCTCCTCCTTCGAAATAGCGGCATTCCCCTTAGAAGCCATTAAATTTCTATCGGATACAATAGACATTATTCCCTATTTTCCTTATAATAGAACCAGATTGAAATACATATTACATGCTGGGGATACTTTAAAATTAACTAAGCTAATCGGTCTTAGATTTAGGAGTGGTGTCTGTCAAGATTTAAGTGACATTCAGATTGAAGGAGGAGAATTTGGAGGATATCTATGGGGTTGTGAAAATCAAACCAGAGGTAAAGTAGACCTTTCTAAAATGAAGGTATCATCGCATAACGAATGGAGTCATTGCTTTTATGGATCTGGACAAATGATAGAGGAAATAATCATGCCTCAGGAACCATTTACTGGTACTTATGTTACGAACTGTTTTCATTATTGCCTCTCATTGAGAAAATTGGTATTGCCAAAATCGATGCCGAATGTAGAGGAAGCATCAGGATTTTTGCAAAATTGTAAACAGTTATATGATTTTGAATTACCAAGCGATTTTGGGTCAAAAGGAAATGGACTCATTCTTACTATGGAGTATGTACCAAAAACCATGAGATTGGACCTAAAAAATACAAAGATAAGATGTTTAGTGTGGCCAAGTGAAATAGAACATTCCATTGTCGGTCTAACAGGGCTAACATTTTCATCGGAATCCCCGTTTGATTATAAAATTAGTAACGCACATTTATATTTTCAGTTTGCTCCACTTTCTTATGACGCCATAATAGAAATATTTAATCAGTTACCAAATTTCAAAGGTGAATCAGTAAGAGTTATTAACATAAATGGATGTGCTGGGACATCTGAACTTACGGAAGAAGATATAAAGATAGCTACGGATAAAAATTGGCAAGTAATAGGAGTATGAAAAGAATACAAGCAAAAAATGGTTTTATGCTGGTAAAAACTGGTATAGAGGAAAGTGGACTACCTTTTATAGTAATTACTCGTGCTATATCAGGTCCAGATAATAGTGATTTTTCTGATTGGAAAGAATTACCAGAACAAGAAGCCTTAGAATTGCAAGAAAAATATAATACATATGAGTACAACCATAGTAATAGGGGGTAAAAACATAAAATCCACTAATACTGGTAGTGGGGAAAGTAATATCCCAGATAATTATATTTTTAGGATAACAGAAGACCCAACAGAGTTATCCAATAACTTAAATCTAGCTGCAAACATACTCTTCGAAAAAAATGTGTATCAGTAAAATTAATAGGTACCTTAAATAATATAGAATATAATCTTATTGGTACCTATTGTAATGGGTATATAACAAGTCCATCAGAAAATTCCATATTGGTATTTAATGTTGATTTTAATAATGGTGATATAACATTATTTACTACCTATAATCTTAATCAAATATTACCATATATACCATTAGAAATAGGAGATTCAGATGAAGTAAAATCCAAAAATAAGAAAAACCTATCAATAGGTGGTCATTTCTTTACTCAAATTGATTATGGGTTTGGGGTTGGTACTTATAATTCCTCTAATGGTGGGTTTGCCCATATAACTACTGCTTATGGTAATGAAGTATTTTATGATATTTCAGCTGATGGTGCAGTATCCAATAATTCAGATTATATTAAACCAAATATGCCATTTTCTATAACCATAGAACCTAATATTATAGATACCACTATATCTGATGATGTATTAATATCAAATATAAAAGAATGTGGGGAGATTATAGTTAAAGGTACTAATGGTTTAGTGGAATTTAATCAAACTGCTGGTGATCCGACTTTGGATGTAAGTCCTACATCTATCGATGTTCCTCAAGATGGTTCAGAGGTATCTGTACAAGTTACTACCAATACAACATTCACTGTATCTTAAGAAGTTTATTAGTAAACCAATCCAGGTGGGAATCCCACCTGGATTTTATCAATTTAATAAGTTATGCCAGAAAGTAAAGCAAACATAATTGCTGAAATACCATGGAATGATGGTTCAGGTGATAAACTTTATGTTAGTTACGATAATAATGAAAAATCTCAAGTTATAAGCATAACATCTGATTATAATACTGGTTCAAATCCCAGAGATTTAGTTGTAACTATACAAACTAATACTCCAAATGTGGAACCAACTAGTCAAGTAAAATTTTCTCTTCTAGTTACTCAAACAATAGATAATACAAGAGTAGTAGCCACATTTGATAACAAAAAATCCTTATATTCAAATACTTCTTCCCAATATGTAAAACAATCCTAATATTATGGAATTAAAAATATCAATACCATGGGGAGATGGTACTAACCAATATTTTTATCTTGATTTTTCTAAAATACAGGAAAATGACCAAGTCTTGGTTACTTCAGATAAAAATACCCAAGGTATTCAAAGAGTAAAAGTTATTGGATTCAAAGGAATATCAGAAAAAGTAGATAACAATCAACCAATAGCTTATTTACAAGTATTACAACAAACAGATAATAGTGTAGTAGCCACATTTGATAGTAATGTGAGTATATATGATGATAATAAAGCTTCCTATAAATATTAACCATAAAAAATAAAATATTATGCCAGAATTTAAAGACATATCAATATTTAACCAAGTAACCCCAGTTGGTACTGAAAGAATCCAGGTATCAGCAGCCAATTGTGTAACTCTAATGGATATTGCTAATCTTGGTAGTAAAACTAATTGGTATACTGAATTAGATAAAAGAATTACACAGAATAAAAATGATGCTTTTTCAGCTTATGAATTAGCTAACAATGCTAATAATAAAGCAGTTGAAGCTATGGGTAATGCGGAATCTGCTTTAAATCAAGCATCAAATAATCATTCATCAATAGTTTCATTATCTAATAATTATAAAGCTTTATCAAGTTATAACCTAATTAGTAATACTATTGCTAATGTTACATTAACTGGTAATAATGTAAGTTTTATAAATAATTCATCAATTAAAACCATAATACTTAATATCACTAATTGGGGAGCGAACCTGGGTTCGCTCCAGGATTCAGTAATATATATTCCAAGAAATAATGGAGTGGGTGGTATAGTTGAATGGAGTACTCCCCATAAAATAAGTGGTATATATGGTAATCTTACCGAAATAGAAATGATGGTTTCAAGTTTAAATAATTGTTGGGTAAGATATCAAGTAAGTCTAGTAAAAAGTAAAAATGGTAGTGGTATGACTGGTTTTGAATTAATCATTATTGGTACTGTATTATTACCTAATCCTAACAAAGAAGTAATGGAGTGGATGTAATCAAAATATATTATAATTTATGAAAAAGTGGATTAAATCACCATACTTTTGGTTAATTATCTATTTAATAGCCATGTTTATAGTAGTTGCATTCCTTTGGAAGTATCTTCCAATATGGGAATCATTATTACTTATATTATGGTCAACCTGTTCTCTAGTAGCTGGGTATTTAGTTGCTAGGTTTCTATATAAACATTAAAAGTAAAACTCTTCTATGGCTAAAAAAATACCACATTTATCAATACCTTCAATTGGTAACCTTCCAATAGAAATAAAGTTATATGGTGATTGGCATAAAGCCATAGAATTAGTTGATAATCTTGGACCCAGTATTAAAAAAGGGTATGATACAGCAGTAAATAAATTTTCAAAGGATTTATTAAAGATTGTATTATTTTCCATAGCTACTGGAACTCCACCAAAAGGTACAGGTATAAATTGGGAACCTCATAGTCCTATCACTACAAAGAAATATGGGGAACACCCAATTTATTACCTTACTGGTACTTATTATAGGGCAATAGGATTATTCAAATACAAGGATAGAACACTTGTTGGATTACCAAGGTCAAAAGGAAGGTCATCATCAGGTGGTATAACTCTTGGAGAATTAGCAAGAATTCTTGAATATGGAACTGGTGGAAGAGGTGGAGGTAAATCATCAGGAACTATACCACCAAGACCATTATGGAATCCTGCAATAAATGCAGTTGGTGGAAAAGATAGACTAAGGTCAATGATTATAAAAAATATCAGAAAACAATTATATGGTTTTGGTATAAGAGCCAACCAAGTTAGATGGGGGTAATAAATATGATAAATTCACAAGAAATCATAGAAAGGTCAATATATCAAGCCTTGCTTAATGCTTCTATAAAACTTGGATATTCACTAGACCCAAATAATTATTTACCCATAAGTATTGAAAACCAAAAAAGGTTTAAAGAAGACATGGATAAATTAAATAAATATATTTGGGTATTTGGTACTGGGAATAATCAATCCAAGGATAAGAAACTTACTCCAAGGATAGTAGTTAATGCAAGGGGTTTTTATCCTGGTGGAATTGGTTTACCTAAGTTACTTATACAAAAAGAGGAAGGAATAGGATTTACAGCAACGGAAGAACCATACGAAACCATAGACCAATTTATAGATATACATCTAATAGCTAATAATCAAGAAGACCTAAGATTATTACATCAGGTAATGTTTTATAGTATCCCACAAAGGGGTTATTTAAAACCTTATAATGTAGATGAATTTTTATTTTCTGGTAATATATTTCTGGAATTGGTAAACTTCTTTGATATTCCTAATTTGGATTTTGGGTTATTAGAGAAAGTTTACCAATTTGTTATTCAGGATTGTGTAATAAATGAAATTACAGAAAAAGCAGACCTTGTACCTATTACAGATATAACACTTCTATTAGAAAATTATGGATATAACCTAATAGAAGTTTCAAAATAAACAAATTATTAATCCCAAAATATAAAAAGTATGCCTAATACACCTAGAGTTGAATTCAACTTTCAAAACAACAATGTACAGCAATCTGTACCGTTATTAGGGGTATCCCATGTAATGGCTCGTACTACTAAGGGTCCTTTTAATCAACCAGATGAGGTTTTTTCAACCTATACCCAATTCCAAAGGGTGTATGGGGAAGAAATAGTTCCTGATGGTTCTATTTCTAATATTATGAAAGCCTTTGAAATAGGTTCAAAGATTAGGGTATCAAGAGTAGCTGGTGCAGAAACTACTGTAGCAAAAGGACAAGCTAAAACCTATACCTTCAGTTCTACAACGGGTGAAGGTTCAACGGGTTCACAAACCAAAATAACAATCAAATTGGAAGACCCAAATAGTGATGATACTATATCAATGATATTAAATATCAATACTAAAGAAGCGGGTAGCCCAATTCTTGATGATACTGGTTATGGGTTAAATAGAAATTTTTATGGTAGATTTTATGCCCAAGAAGGACCTACTACAAAAATTTATTTCCAGCAGTTTAAAGCTTATACAACCATTGATAATGACCCAGGGGGTAAACATGATTATCAAATGCAAATAGCTGCAGAAGATATTATATCCACTAACCAATTCTTCTCTGGTTCAAAAGCTGGTTCTTCAAGTATATTTGTAGAATCTCAGGTTTTACAGGATTTTATTAACAATACACCCAATATAGAATTGGTTTTAGCTTCAAATGAATCAACAGCATCATTTGATGATGAGTTTAATAATAAACTTAAAGCTCAAGGTATTAATGGAGTAGTTTCTACTCTTGCTAGTTATTCTAATTGGCAAGGTTCAGTATTATTTGATAATACAGCAATAAGTACTGCTTCATCTCCTCTTGTAATTATAAATGAAGGTGATAATGGTGGTAAATCAAGTGCTGCTACTTGGGTTGAAGCTTATGAAGCTTTAAAGAGTTATTCAGATGGCTACCAATTAATAGCTTCCCATATTCATCAAAATGATATGGTAAAAGCTAAATCCCCCGGACCTGGAGTAGACCCAGACCCCAATGGTTGGAAATCTGCCTATGTAGAAATTGCAAAAGATGTAGTTGCAAATTTTGAAACTGTATTATATGTAGAGGTTCCCAAATATGATTCAGAAGGAAAAGTACAAACTCCTGATGGTATCATAAATCAATTAGAAACTTTAGTACCACAGATTGGGTATGCTAAAAATATTGCATATTTTGCTGGTGGTATTAAATATTATGATGCAAATGGGACTTTACAAAACTGTGACCTTCTTGGTTCAGCAATTGGTTTGGGTGATGCTTCTGCTTCTCAATATGGTCCTTGGTATTCATTCTCTGGTATGAATAGGGGGGTAATTGCTTCTGCATTGGGTCCCGTAACTGAAAATTTAGGTGGACCTAGTAAAATAGAAGAACTCCAAAAATTAGCAGAATGGTATTGCAATCTTTTTGTAATAAAAGATACTAGAACCCAAGGAAAAAGAACTATGCTTTGGCATGGGTTTACTTCTAATCCCAAATCGGATTCAGAAAAATTCCTTTCAATTGTAAGATTGAATCTTTATCTAAAAAAGAATCTAAGACCTATTCTTGAAAGTTATTTGGAAGAACCCAATACTTGGTCTACTTGGCAAAGTATCTATTATGAAGCCAAGAAAATTCTTGATGACTTAATTGGTACTGCTATTACCGAATATACCTGGATGGGTGACCAAGATGCTCAATCATATAATGATTTGGTAGTAAACAATGAAGCTGATGTAAGACAAGGAAAATATCATATAGTATTGAAATACAAAGAAATTGTTCCTTTGCAAGAAGTAACCATGGATATTGTAATTGATTCTGTATCAAAAGATGTAAACATATCAGCAGAGTAAATTTATTAAAGATATAAGATTATGCCAGCTCAAGTAAAAAATCCAAGAAAGAAATTTTTATGGTCCATAGAATTTCCTTCACATCCAATAAATGCTTATCTTTTTCAGACTGTAACTTTACCTGAGATTACAATAGAAGAAGTAGAACATGGGGATGTAAACCGTTCAGTTAAAACTGGTGGTAGAATTTCAGTAGGTACCATGACTGCTCAGAAACTTGAAACTACTTCTGGTTCTGATACCTGGTTCTGGGATTGGTTATTCTCAGTTCAGGATATGATTAATGGTGGTGGTTTAACTCCTAGCCAATATTGGCAAACCGTAATTGTAAAAGAATTAGCAGAAGATGGAGTATCAGTTCTAAATAAATGGGTATTAACTGAAGTATGGCCCACTAGAGTAAATGGGCAAGAATTAGACCGTATGAGTTCTGATAATTCAATTGAAGAAATAGAGTTCTCAGTAGGTACTTGTGATAAATTATAATATTGCTTTTATGAAAAAAGGGAGGGCTCATATATTATTGGGTTCTCCCTTTGTTTTTTTATAACCATTTAAACTCAACACAACATGGAAAAAGAAGAATTAACAGGTTACAATGTAACATTTACAGCACCCTCTGGTTATGAATATACCATTAGGGAACAAAATGGAGCAGATGATGATATTTTATCAAACCCATCAGAAGCTTCAACATTAATAAATATTTCAAGATTTATAGCTGGTATAGTAATTGATACCAACTCTACATCAAATAGAAAATTAACAGTAGAACAGGCTCATATGATGCCTTCATTAGATAGATATGCAATCCTAATAAAATCCAGGATTCTATCCAATGGGGAGAATTTAGAGTTTGATTATGATTGGGGTCCTGATGGTGGTGGAAAAAGTACTTATTGCCAACCATTGGATGAATACCTATTTGATTATTCAAAGGAAATTGATGATGATACTTTGGCTAGTAAACCAAATGCTATAAAACCATATCCTTTAAAAGATAAAACTAAAGATATAGCTTTTTCATTATCATCTGGTAAAGAGGTTAAATTTGATTTATTAACTGGAGCTAGTGAATCTTATTTAGTTAATTTACCATTAGAACAAAGAACCCAAAATAAAGCTCTAGTAGCAAGGAATTTGTGCCTATTAGTAGATGGAAAATGGGAAAAAGTATCTTCTTTCCATTTATTCTCAATGAAGGATATGAGAGAGATAAGAACTAATGTAAAAGCTATAGACCCTGAATTCTCAGGGATTTGTACTCTAATGAATCCCCATAATGGTATGTCAGCTGATATTAATATCATGGCTATCAAGGATTTTTTCTATCCGGGGGAGATTTAGAGAGAGATTTCTTTTACCTACATCAAGCAAAAATAAGAATCAGTTTTACTGAATTATTATATTTACCAATCAGACGTCGATTAAAATTATTAAAATTGGCGTCTGATTATTTTGGTTCTCTAAATAAAAAATAACCCCCAATATCATGGCTTATGTCACCAGTGGAAGTCTAAGAGGTAATTCCTTGGAAATAGGTATTGCTCTAGTACTTCAAGATAGATTCTCCAATCAAGCTAAAGATGCTTCTGCTGCAATTAGAAGACTTCATAATGAAGCTAAGGAAGCAGTAACAGCAAATCTTCAAACTGCAGATAGTATTCTTGGTACCATGTACAATTCATTACAAAATGTTGCTACTGGAATAACTAATACAGTATTACAAGGTGCTGAATTTATTGATACCATGACCACTGTATCAGCTATTACTGGTTCTACCAGAGAGCAATTACAAATGCTATCGGAAACTGCTCAATCCTTGGGTCTTGAAACCATGTTTGGTTCCCAAGATATTGCTTCTGGTATGAAATATCTAGCAATGGCTGGTAATACAGTTGAACAGGTTAATGATATGATTAAGGGTGCAGCTTATGTAGCCAATGCTACTGGTATGGAACTTGGTGGTAAAGGTGGAGCTGCAGACTTAATTACCAATGTTATGAAGACCTTTAAAATTGTAGGTGATGGTGCTTCAGAATTAGTTGGAGACCAGTTAACCAAAGCAACACTTTCTGCAAATATATCCATGACAGATTTAGCAGAATCCATTAAATATTCTGCAGCTGATATGGTTATGTTAAAGAAGGAACTTCCAGAAGTAGCTGCAATGATTGGTACTCTTGGTAATGCTGGTATACAAGGTTCAATGGCTGGTACTTCATTAGGTAACATGGCAAGATACCTTATAAAAGCCTTTAACCCAAAAACTGATGCCTATTCATTCTTACAAAGAATGGGATTATCTCAACAGGATTTTGTGGATGCCCAAGGAGACCTTATAGACTTTGGTGACATCATGGAAAAAATAAGCAAAGGGGTTGAAAATTTACCATCAATTGATAGAGGTAAAGCTATTGGTGCTATATTTGGTGTCAGAGGTCAAAGAGCAGCAAATGCTATTATGAATGACCTAGAAGGATATAGGAATCTATTAGACCAAATCCAGAATAATTCAGCAGGATTTGCAAAAGATATTGTTGATAAAAGAATGAATACTTTAGCTGGTTCTATAGATAAGGTATCATCTGCATGGGAGAATTTAAAGGTGGCATTTACAGAACAAATTGGTCCAGCGTTAATGCCAATATTAAATACCATATCCCAAATTATAGAAGCAGTAAGGGAATTTGTAACCACCCCAGTTGGGGCTTTTGCTTCCCAAGTATTTGTATTATCCACATTTATTGGATTAGTTGGAACCAAGGTACTTCAACTAATTACCAAATGGAGGTTATTAAGGAGTGATACCCAGATTGGATTTACTAATATGTTCAGGTTAATCAGAGGTGGTTGGCAAGGAGCTACCCTTGATTTACAGAATTATATGAGATTACAAGGGTTATTAAATGCTCAAACTACTTATGGGTTACCATATTATGCTTCTATGGCTAAACATCTTGGGACTCCAGTTGGTGGTGTAGTATATGACCAAAGAACTAAGAGATGGAGGTCTCATGACCAATCAGTTACTGGGTTAGGTAAAGGAACTTTTATGAAAGAAAGGGATGCTATTAGATATACAGAAACCCATGGTACTGGTAAACAAGTTGTTAGTGGATTTTTTGGAACTGGAGTTGGTGCTACAACAACTGGTACCCAATCTACTTGGGGAAAATTATTAGGTCTTGGTTCAAAGTTATTTGGTGTATTAAGTTTAGTTAGTCTTGGTCTTACCATAATATGGCCATTAATTAAAATGGTTGCTAATGCCATAAAGGGGAATACTGAAGAAGTAAAGAAAAATACCTATTCTGTAAATACTCTAGCTGGTAGATATGCTACAGAACAAGAAAGGTTGGCATCTGGTAAAAGTTTGGATTTAGCTGGTGAAGTAAGATTGTTGAGAGAATCTATAGAAAAATTCAATAAAAAATCAAGTAATCAAACTTTAACCCTTAGGTTAGAAGATTTGAATGGTAAGGAAATTACTAGAAAAATTGTGGATTTGAATGATGATTCAAATCAAACAAATGGTATAAAAGTTGGGTAAATTAATTGATTTATGGCTAGTTTAGTACACAATATAGTTGATTCAGCAAGAAATAAATTATCTGCCAAAATAAATAATGCTATTGCTGGTATTACAAATAATGGTTTAGGCCCATTAGATAACAAAGCTCTTAGAGCTACATTACTTACTAATAGGGCAAACCCTAAGCTCCCAAAGATAAATTTTCTAGAATATGAACTTGGTGGGGTTATAAGGGATATAAAAGATACCTTTGGTATAGGTTTACAAACAGCTAGGCCAACTTCATCTACTAGTAAAAATGGGGAAACTAGGTTAAGAAGATTAACTACCCCAGATAAAAATTCACTAGTAAATACACAATTAAAAATCAATAATAGTAAATCCAATCCAGGTATATTATCTACCCAATTAGAACAAAGTGCAAGGGATTTTTTTAGAAAATCCCTAATACCCAAAAATAATATCATTATAATAAATGATAATATAAGTCCCCCAGTATCTATTGTTATTCAGAATAGACCAAATGAAATATCAGTAGATACCCAAACAAGTTGGGTAGCAGTAAAATCCATGGGTAGAAATAACCCATTTATGGTTTATACTGGTGGTGAAGATACAATATCATTTGATGTATCATGGTATTCTAGTGACCCAAATAATAGGGAGGATATTTTAACTAAATGTAGGTTGTTAGAATCTTGGTCCAAAGCAAATGGGTATAGACAATCACCCCCAACTTTAAAAATTTCTTGGGGTTCTTCTGGTATATTTGATAATGATTTATTTATTCTTTATTCTGCAAGCTATAAATTAAATAATTTTCAAGATAGGTATAATAGTAATTTCTATAATGTTAAGGGTGATTTTATAAATAGTATAAATAAATCAATAAATCTTGGATTATTACCAAGTTTAGCAACTCAAACATTAGTATTTAAAAGGGTAACTAATAAAAACCTTACTCATGCTGATATATGTTCACCAGAAAAACTACAAAAAGTAAATTCAGATGAAATTATGGGTATACCAATACCAATATCTGGTAATATACCTACTTTTAATAATATACCAAAAACTACTATTCCAACAGAATTAAAACCCTTTTAATTATGGCAGATTTTAATCCATATTCTGATTCAGTAGCCATATTATTTGATAATGGTGATATTATATTAGAGAGGAATTCAAATAAAAGAGTAAAAAATACTGTAGTACATACAGTAAAAGAAGGGGAAACTATACAAAGTATAGCTTTTCAATATTATGGTGATTCTGGTTATTGGGTTTATATAGCTGATATTAACAGTATATTTAATCCATTTACTGAATTAGAAGAGGGTATGGAAATTTATATACCATCAATTTAGATTATCATGGAAGATAGTGAAAATATTTTATTAAATGGTACTGGTACTCCATATATATCTGTATTTGATAGTAAGGGTAACCCAATTATAGACCCAGTTAGTGGTTTACCAATTGGAGACCTAATTACATCATTTACCTATGTATATGATGAGGAACGAGAAGATAATGGTAATATCCATATTATATGTAATAACCCAGATTTAATATCATTATCAGCTCTTGGTTATCAAATGGGGTTAAGGTTACAATGGGGTTGGGTATTATCAGAATCCTCCATTTTTTGTGGACCAGTAAGAAAAGTTATCATAATAGGAGTAAAAGTTGAATTTACTAGTAATGGTGTAGAGATAGATTTAGATATAGCTGATTCTTCCATAATGTTAAAAAATACACCATCAAATTACTATAAAAATAATTCTGATGGTTATTTATTCTCTGAATATGTTAAATGTTTAGTATCTGGTTTACCAAATGACCAAAGTTTTACCATAAATGATTATAAAAGTCAGGATGTTATAGAAGTCAAAAAATTTTATAAAGTAGTAGACCCAAGTCAAGTATCAGATTATGAAACTGTATCTAAATCTGGTGTAGTTGGTAGAAATTATGTATTAGGTAATGGTAAAAAAGGAGTTAATTCAGATTACCCCACTTATAAGTTTTTAGAGCAAAAGGAATCCATTAATTATCAAGATTATATACCAGTAGTTTTATTTGAAATAAATCCTAATATAAGTGAAGAGGAACGAGAAAAGTTATATAATAGAATGGACGAAATGATTAAATTATTTCCAAATAAATTTGGGTATATAAATATACAACAGAAATATAACTTTTCTCGTATACTTAAAGGTACAAGTAAAAATATATGGTCCCAATTTCACGATTTGATAAATAATATACCAAATGGGCCATATTATATGGATGGTAGAGATGGTAAATTGGAGATTCATAATAGAAAGTACAATAGACCAATATCTAAAATATATACATATTATGGTGGTAATGGGGAATTATTACATTTTTCAGTAGAATCTAAGTTTATAAAGAAAACAGTATCTGTAACTAAAGGTTCAGAAGTATCACCAGAAGATAAAACCATTAAAACTAAATCTGAACAGGCTGTAAATACCCCAGAATCAGTTTTATATTTAAAAAAGGAGTATGAAGGTAGTTTGGTTCCTATGCAAACTTATTCTACCATTGGTATGGGGTATTATTTTAATGCCTATGATACTTATACTGGTTCTCTTATTCAAAATAATAATTCAGCTAAGGATGTAGTTCAAGAGCCTAATGGTAAATTAAGGGGTGATTATATTAACCCATATAAGAATATACCCCATTATAATAGTGTGGATGAGGGTACTAGTAAATCAAGGGATACTGTAGTATTCACTCAAAAAGAACTTCAGGATTTTGTAACAGAACTTAAAGCAAACTTTAAAACCAAGTTAGAACATAAAAATGGACTTAATGAAAATGCTTCTGAAAAATCAATATCTGATATATTACATGGGGTTGTAGATAAAATGCCATATTTACAAGTTAAAAGGCAATTTTTAGTTAGGTCAGATAATTATAGAGCTCCAGATATAAATAGTGGTGGTGGAGGTATAGATTATGTAAGAGAATGGGAATATTCAGGAAAAAATAGGGATTTGATATTATCAAATGATGAACCTTATGGGTTAAAATTAATCCAGATGGGTATCCCACAATTTGAAGAAAATAATAAACAAGTATTGTATGATTTGTATGAAATAACTTTTCAAGTAGATGGTTTAAAAGCTATTAATCAAGGTGCACTTGATAGTGGTGTAGCAATGGGTAATGATTTGGAAAATAGTACAACAAATCAAATAACTGCCTCTGCTACTGTATTAGGTGACCCAACCATTGAATCATCTATGAATTTTATAATACAAAATGTATCTAGTTTGTATTCTGGTAAATGGTACTCAAAAAAAGTAACTCATAATATAACCCAAGGGAGTGGGTATACTTGTGATATAGAATTTGTTCAAGAAAATAAATTACTCAATAGAGTAGTAGTAAGCTCAGAAGTATCAACTCATAATTTTTTGAAAAATATTAAAAGTGAAATTTCTAAATGGTCAAAAAATTGGACAAAAGACCAAATTAGAAATATGAGTGTATCTGAGGGACTAGAAGCTAGTGTAGAAAAGGTATCAGAAGATAATCCCAATAAAAATATTATTGGGGAAGTAAATCCAGATGGTAGTATATCAGTTACTGTGGATACATCTGAAGCTAGTATACAATATGATTATCCAACAAAACAAATTGATAGTGAAAATGATTTTATGATAAATTCATTATTTTAACTAATAAATATGTCGTCAAATTTAGTTGAAATTATACAAAGGTATGGAGTAGAGTATATTGGTAGATTTTACTCCGTATATCGTGGAGTTGTAACTAATA
>OHFM01000479.1_pt1 | contig 16233 bp, 33 predicted proteins | sample 1567511 | NCBI WGS metagenome assembly OHFM01 (sample SAMEA3879571, study PRJEB24766) | human gut metagenome | biome: human-associated habitat; feature: feces | place: USA | collected 1985/1987
TCACCTTTATTTTTTTCTTTAAAAGCATCAAATATTTTTTGTAAATTAGTTTGTATAGCAATGCCTGATTTTAAATCAGAATAAATATTCCACATTGCAAGATTTTCAAAATTATTAACATGCCAACAACTTACATAACTATTTTTCGCAATCTCTTCATATTTATTATACAAATCTTTTATTGATTCTTGAATTTTAGGAGACATATTTTTTTTTGATAACTGACGAGTTGCTTTCCCAACAACACCTTCAAACGGGTCATTAAAATTACTTACTTTTGAAAAATATATACTTTCAGTCTGTAATAAATGTAAAAATTTTTCAATATTCATATACCGCCATAACATTTCATTTGGCCAACTAATATTAGGTATATTACCAGTAAATTCCATAACTATCCGCTCCATTAACATTTATTTTTAAACACTTAAAACAACTTTTGTCACTATTAAATGTAAACATATAAAACTATTACAGATAAATATTTCAAGCTTTATTATAACAAAAAGCGCCTACAAACGTAAGCGCTTAATTTGCAAAACTAATTTTTCAGCCCATCGATACCAAACACCAACACTGATATTTTTTCGATTGCATCTAACTGCCAGCGGTAAATGGTGCGCGGGTCTGTAAAAAATTTTTCTGCCAATTCTGTACGTATTTCTGACGGCGTTCTGCCCTGCGTATCGTCAATGTACAAAGCCTTTATTACTTCCCAACGTCTGATATTCTCATCTTTGCCGCTGTTATAACAAAAACTTTCATAAAGCCCCAGCATACTTTGTACATGTTCAAAAATAATGCGGGTTCGTGTTGCTGATTTCACAATGCTTTGCACTTTCATTTCTGCCCGGCCCACACCAAAGCGTTGCCACATGCTGTCAAGTATTTCAAAGGCGGTTTCATTTTCTTCGTCCAGCCTTACAAGGTCAAACACCGCATTATCAACATGTTCTTTAAAAATGCGGTAATTTTCCAAAAGCAGCTTAGTATTATTAATTTGCTTGTCCCTGCCCTTTTTAGCATCCTGTTTCAGCTTTTCATATATGGCTTCTGCTGTTTTGGCGGCAGTTTCTTTAATAATGTCGGCAATTACAATCTCGGCTTCCTGTTTCATTTGCCCGCCCCCTGTGCTATAATATTTTTGCGAACATTTTTTCGGGGCTTGCCAGAGGGCAGGCTCTTTTTTTATTTATTAATCATCATCCGTTTGGTCTTTTATTATTTTTTCTGTAATTAACATAATTTTTGCATCACGAATTACATTACGCTGATACTGCGGAAGTTCTTTAATATCTCTTTCCGGCATTTTGGCACAGGTTTTACATACACTGTGCGCCTTAAAATCAGTACTTACGCAAAAATCCATTACATCATAATCTCGGCCGCAAATTTCGCAGTGCCCTGGCACTACCTTAGGCGGCGGTGGAATAATCTCATCATTAACAGCAATACAGTCAATAAATTCAATATCACTATCAGCGAACTGATAGCAGGAACCCGGCTCTGTTCCCTCGCAGTTCTGTAAATTATGATATTTAATTCTATAACCACCACTATAAAGGCGGTCATGCGATAATTCACCTGCATTATGTACCGAATTACTGTCTTTATCTACAATGCGAATAACCGGCATTTTAACGATGTTTGCCCTGTCCAGTGCAATACACCGCTTCACGCAGGCCAGCGCTGTATTTAAAGCATCTGCATAGTTGCCGATAGATGCCGCTTCTGCTATCGGTTTTAAATAATCATATGCTGATTGTAGTTTCATTACTTTGCTCCTTCCATTCCACTTAAAATATTTTCAACAAAATCTTTAAAATAATTCTTATTCGGCTGCCAACAGGCTTGTTCTTTCATTTCGGCTGACAACAATATTTTACGCTTTTTATTGCACGCCGGAAGCCTACCCATCAGCTGATAATATTTACAAGTTATACACTCTTTCATTGTTCCACCACCTTGCAAATTTCCCGAACCTCATACAAATCATTATAGATAGTATCGTTGCGCATAATTACCCATCTGCCCTCATGCATTACAACTTTAAAAACCTTAACATCACCACTGCTATCAGTAAGCATAACTTTGTCACCCTCAAAAATGTTGACATCGTTCATATCTTCCATGTTGGTATACTGGCCGATAGTTTCCGGTATTACCTGATGTCCATTAAATATATTTTCGCTGACAGGCTTCGTTAATATATAAAAATTATCATTATAACTTATTAAATTTCCATAAATCCAGTTGTTAGTATAAACTGTTTTACCCTTAAATAAAATTTCCCGCATTTTATCCTCCTATTCAAATGTTAACTTAATATCCAAGGCATCACATATTTTAACCAAGGTATTTACGCCACAATTTTGACCTTTTAATGCTCTTTTTAACGTGTTTACATGAATGCCAGCATAATCTGCAAACGCTTCATCACTCATGCGCATAACTCCCAATTTACGCATTATTTCGCGACGCAAAGCGATAATATTTTTGGCGTTATTCATTCACCCCACCTCAGCTTTTGGCCGCACATTTTACAATACGTTTGTTCATAAACCCACTTTCGGCAACACGGACACACTAAAAATTTTTCACTGGACCACGGTCGCGGCCTCATAGCAATCTGCTTGCGCAGGGCTTTGATTGCACGTTTAGCTTCACGGATTTGCTTCTTTAAATAATCATAATCGCAAAAAATTTCATCGTTCATTAAATCCTTATTGTAGGCTATTATTTCCTGTTGCCATTCAATGCTGCTCCTTACACACTTTTCTTCCGCTGGTAGGTTATTCCACCAACGCTGTCTTTCCGGTGTCATTTGTTTTCGCCGTCCCTTCTATTTCATGCCGTTATGACATCTTTCGCCAAAAGCATAACAACCTCGCCGTAACACAAAATGCTGATAAATCGAAACAAGCGGATTTTTTAACGGCGAAAATTTTGCAGCACGTTCCGGGGCAATTTTATGCCAATAATGCCGTCTAATAGCTTGCATTGCTCGTTGTATCATAACCGCACGCCGCAAACCCGGATATCTTTCTCGAAAGTTGCTTTGCCAGCTTTTTATGCTAATATTCTTTTTCATTCCGCAGCACCCTCCAAATACTTAATCTGCATGACTGGCAAACCTGCCAATTAACTCAAACCGCTTGTTCCAATCTATCGACCCTAATGCCCAAGCCATATCAACAACACCTTCAAGCAGCAATAATTTGGCTTCCATCGGCATGTTTCTTTTTTTAATTTTTTCAATGTTGTGAAACATTGCACGATTAACATCATTCTTATCTAAATTATTCTTGTTGTAAGGTATTTTTAAATCATCAACAGTTAATTTATTATCCATCATTTCGTCACCTCGTCCATAACAGCACCACATTTAGGGCAATAATCCCATTGTCCAGTGTTTTTTGTAAATTTGCTTTTACAAACAGAGCAACGCACTGTACCATATCCTGCAATCGGCTTACCAATCCAATGCCCGTGCTTGCGTTCTTCTGCAAGCAACTTTATATAATTTTCTGCCTGTTGATTTACAGTTTCTTTCATTGCGCTAAAATTGTGTTCGGCTATTCTTAATTGCTCTATGATTTCTTTTTTTGTCATATTCATTAAGGTGCTATCGGCTAAGGGTTTATACATTATCATCACCACCTAAATACTTTTTCCGCAGTTCAGGCAATGCAGCTTCACATTCTTCTTTGGTTTTAAATGCCATGCCAGCCTCTTTCAAAGCAAAATCTATCGGGTGATTGCCCCAATTATCAAAGGCCACGTCCTCGAATCCATCCTCCGGTCTACAATACACCTCGCCTTTTTTTAGGTTGCCATGGAAGTTTAACTATTTTAACATTGCCTCTTAAGATTCTTGGCAACATAACATTTGACCATTGCCACCAACCGTCTGGCGCGAGAAAGTACAATCCATTTTCAGTAAATTTATATTTTGTTTCTCCGTTGTTGAGTTTAAATTCTTCTTCAAGCTCTACGCCCAACATTCGGGCCACGTCTTGCATATAGTTTTTAGCCATTTTTCCACCCCTAGCTAACCTTCACCGGCCGTTCTTCAATATTTACCTGCCTGGCCTTATCCCACATAATTCTTGTAGGCTCAACCAGTTTATTGAAAGTATAAGCACGGCAACGGTAAAACTCACGCGAATGGTCAAAAGACTCTGTAACTTCTGCCGGCTTAAATTCCACTGGCAAAGCAACGATATGTGTATATCCTCGCATTGCTAAAAACATCATTGCTGATGCAGGATTATCAGCAAAAAATACTTCATTATAACGGTTTGGTATAATTCCTTTTTCCATAATGCTGGCAATATTCTGATAATCAGTTGCGTGCCATAAAACCATATTTTCACCTTCTTTTAAAGATGTTCCCGACATATATGCCGGGAACATTATTTTTTTATTATTCAATCTGAACTTTTTTTACTTCAACATGCACACCAATTCTTTTTAACAGCTCAAGCATTACCTTAAGGTCATCAGGTATCACACCACATTCAATAGCTTCTTCAATCGTAGACTCACTGGCAAATTTTTCTACAAATTCTTTACTGCGTACTATTTCTGAAATCTGCTTATCAAATAAATTTTTAAAAATGCAATCAAGCATTTCACTATGAATTTTGGCCACAATATCTATAACTTCTTTATTTTTCACAAGCAGCTCTTTATTTCTATCCAACACTTTAATTGCAGATTTTTCCATCAACAGCTTAACTTTTCCAGCGTTAAATTCTGCATTTTTACTCATCAGTTTTTCTTCAATAAATTTTTCAATTTCTTTTTTGCTAGCCATTTTAATACCTCCATTATTTAAAAAATTATTCCAAGCAGTACGGCAATAACACTGTAAACTGCCAAACAAACAAGTAAAAATTTTAATGATAGTGCTTTTAACATAGTTGTTCACTCTTTCTCAACTTCCAATAGCGGTTACAAACAGCTCTGGTTGTTCTTCCCAGTCTGCGCGCCACTTCATCTCGCGGTAAATTAATCAACGCTTTAAGTGCTGTATCATCGGCAAGGGTCCATTCTTTCGGCCGCTTCTGTTCAGCTATAAAATCAGATTTTCTTTTAGCATCAACCCACCCAGGTTCTTCACCTAAAGTATATTTTTCAAAATGCGCAAAATTTAGTTTATCCTGATTGGCTTTTGCCCATTTCCAGAAATCCCTTAACTTAATAATCCACGTTCCTTTGTTCTTACGCAGTTTAGATTTCCGTGCCGGTAAACCATTATCTATAAAACGTTTTACACGGCCTCTAGCTGACTGACCGTAAATGGTTGTTAAAATGCTTAATACAGTAACATAATCTGACGATTGCGTTTTACTGCCCAGCCCCATTAAATTGGCTTTTCTTGCTACGCTATTATTGCTTCTGTTTAAACGCCTGCAAATTTCATCTGTATTATGTTTCGGCCAAAGCGTTTCCAGAAGTTCCATTTCCTTTTCCGTCCACCGTGGCATTGCTACAACTCCCATAATTTAATACTTCTGGGTAATTTATTAGTGTAATAAGCTTGCCGCATTCTTCGCAGCGGTAGTAATTTATTACACGCCCCTTTGACTTCACTGCATGCATTCGCATTAAACGCGGATTTTTATTATTGCAGTTCTCGCAGTATAAATCTTTTCCGCGTTTGTATAGTCCATGAATACCTTTAACATGCTCCATAGTCTTCACCCCTTAAAAATTCTAACCGCAGGCCGCAGTTCTTAATCTGGTAGGCTTCTACATCCGCCGCAGTAAAATATTTATGGCCATACAACTGCTTCATGTTCTGCCAAACTTTCAGCGGTATGCGGTAAAACCTTTCAAAGCCAAAACTGCAAAGTACAAAAGCCACCGCACCCATACTCTGATGTTTTAACAGCGCATTAAGCTGCGTTTCTTGCAACCTGTCATATGCCATCTTATCAAGATCCGTGTGTTTTGCTTCAAACACAATGGAGCGGCCATTTGCAAGCGTTCCCTTAAAATCTGGTTCAGATTTACTAGTAAAACATGCGATATATTGACCGCGCGGCATACTTTTTATTACTTTCATCGGTTCATGCGCTTTATCAATTTTAGCAACACCCATGTCCAAATAATTCCGACAGCTGGCCAGTATCATTTTTTCAAAATACGCACCAGCATTTTTATTTTTAAGACCGGTTAAAGCTTTGTTTGCCATCGTGTAACTCCTAACTTTTCAACCTTCAAATATCCGCTTATTATCAGCCTTTAAAGGCATTTTCATCCTTTAAAACTGTTACTTTAAAACGCTACATTTTATAAAATAGTATTGCGGTTTCATTTATTCCATCTTCCTTTCACCTCTCGGATTGTACAGGCGTTAGTTTTTTTAAGCTAACGCCTGTACTTTTTTTATTTTTTGTAGTATCCACGCACCTTGTTTTTAACGATAGTCGCCCGCAAGGCCGCTTCACGTTCTAAACGATTTTCAGCAACTTGCCTGGTCATCGTTTCAGCAGTAATCTCAACATCATACAGTTCCGACAAAAGATGTTCGCGAGTTTCTTTTGTTGGATTTTTTCTGTAATCTGCCAATGCTTCTTTAACCTCGTTAAATTCTTCTTCCAACTTTACTATCTGTTCTTCCGGTGTGTAGCTAATAAATTTATAACAAGGTTCAATGCGCGTGCCATGCTTAACTTTGCTCATTTTTTGACGGCGGCGATATAATTCGCTAATAATATCGCTTAATACCGGCACCGAAATGGTTACATGTGTGCTTTTGCAGTTTTTAAGCAATGCAAGCAAATTTTTAATTCTGCTTTTTTTGTCAATAGTGATTTTACTTTCCATGTTTATCGCTCCTTTAAAACGGAATTTCTTCATCAAATGCAAACGGTACGTGTTCATTTTCCGAAACAGTGCCGTATTTTTCAGTACGCGCACGTTCAAAGTCATCAAAGTTGGCTGGATTGTTATAGCTTCCGGCATTATTACCCTTCTGTTGGCTATCTTTCGCTGGCCATTGCCATTCAACATTACGGGCAACCAACTCCGTATAATACTTTTTAGTTCCATCACGGCCGTCAAAGCTATTTATATGAGTTGAACCGCTAACATAAACCATTTGTCCTTTATTAAGATTGTTACCGACTAACTCTGCGGTTTTTCCAAAACATTTAACATTGAAAAAGTCGCTTTCATATTCTCCAGCTTGATTTTTATAATCTCTGCGAACGGCCACGGTAAAACTTGTTACTGTTTTGCCGGTTTGCGAAAACCTTACTTCCGGGTCCCTCGTCAATCTGCCGCTTATAATATGCACATTCATTTTTATGCTCCTTCCTGCTCGATAAAATCAAACAATGTAGGCTCGCCGCGCTGCATCTCTGCTGTTTGCAAATATCCAACGCCGTCCCTGAAATAATCTGCTGACAACTCTATGCCGATGCCAAAACGTTCTTTCTGTACGGCCACCAGCGGCACCGTCATCAGGCCGCCAAATGGGTCAAGTACAATATCACCCGGATTGCTGTAACGGTTAATAAGCCTTTCGACTATATCAAGCTGGAGCGGGCACACGTGCATTTGCGCACGCTTACGGCTTTGACTTGTGTTCAATGTCCGCATACGGTTTATATCGTCCCAAACATCCATATTCCAACTACCCGGTGCAACTACCATAAACGATGCCGGAAGTTTACCGTTTTCGTCCAGCCGTTTTGCAAGTGCTACATGTTCTTCGTAACTATACACGTTCTCGCGGCTGTATTTGCGGTATACGGCTTGAAGATTATCTACCGGTATACTTTGTAGTTCGGCTTTCGTTAAGAGCCTGTTGCCGCTGCTACGCCAAAATCCGTGGGCATCTATCTGCCATTGGGCGCGTGTATAATCTGCTTTATCTTTCGTTACCGGCACATCTGCATACGCCCTGCTTGTATCGGTCGGCAGTTTTCTAAACAGCAGTATATATTCCGGGCAGCCAACGCCCATTTTAGTGCCGTCCTTGCACTGCTCCGTCCAACCAAGCCTGTAAGTCTGATTATTTTCGCGGACCACATCGGTCACAACCGTTATCATGCCAAAGTACATAAATCCGTGCTCCATATAGTGTTTAATGCACATCGCATGGAAAGGTTCCATGGTCGGCATTCCTGTACCAGTAGCATTACCAAACAGTACACGGTCTTTAACATGGCAGGCAAACACTCTACCTGGCCGAAGGATGCGCAGCAGGTTTGGCGTTAAATAGTTCATCTGTTCAAAAAAGCGCTGTGTATTTTGGTTATGCCCGAAGTCATTATAAGTGGCCGTATACTCGTAATGATTTGAAAACGGTATGCTTGTTACAATCAGGTCAACGCTGTTATCCGGCATGTTTTCTGTTTCTAAAATGCAGTCATTATTAACTGCTTTATAGTATTTGCCGCTTACTTCCACTCTTTCCACTCCCATTGTTCTCGCCAGCTTATCAATAAGCGATGTATTGGCAAGCCCGTATTTTTTTATAATCTCAGTCATCTTGTCGGCCATGTAGGTATGCTGTTTCCATTTTTGCAGGAGTACACGCAGTATTTCCTGTTCTTCCTCGGTGTAGATGATGTCGATAATTACCTTTTCCGTTTGCATAAACCGGTAAATTCGGTGTATTGCTTGGATAAAATCGTTAAACTCATAATCTATGCCTAAAAAGATAGCGCGGTGGCAATGATACTGGAAATTGCAGCCCTGCCCTGACAGCGATTTTTTCGTTGCCAACAACCTGCTTTCGCCTTTGGCAAAGCCTATAACCCGCTTTTCGCGGATGTCATAGTCCTGACTGCCGTATACCTCAACAGCTTCCGGCAACGCCTTTTTTATTGCATGGCGTTCAGCTTCAAGGTCATGCCACAGTATAAAATGTTCATCCGGATTAGCTTCGACAATGTCCACCATTTTCGCAACTCGGGCATCTATGCTATCGCGTTTAATTTTTGCCGCATCTTTTAAGCTAACCGCGGCATCGGCAAGTAATTTGACCTGCCCATCTTTTTCCGTGTCGATGTCCTTATGCTGATAGCTGACGGCGTGGTAATTTATTTCCATCGGCGGCAGTGCATAACCAGTATCGTCATATCCCAAATCGCTGGGCTTTGTAATGAATAGCGACCAACTACTAAGCCACAACCAAAATTCCTGCTCTTTATGCGGGTACAGCGTCAAGTTATTGGCTTTGGTACTATCGCGTTGAAAAAACCTTGTCAGCGCCTGCCCGGTGTCCATAATCTCTAAAAAGCCGGCATAATGTATCAGTTCCTTATAACGGTTTGGAGAAGGCGTTGCCGTGGCCACCAGCTTATACGGCACGCCTTTAAATTTTTCGGTAAAAGTCTGATAGGTTTTACTGCCATAATCACGCAGGCAACTTGCTTCGTCTAATGCGGTCGCTGTAAAATACGTTGGGTCAATATCTCCGTCACGAACACGCTCATAATTTGTTATCACAATCTGTGTTTCAGCCGCTTTTACCTCGGCCATTGTACGCACATACTGCGGCGCTGGAATGCCAAGCAGTTCCTGCGCATCTTTGGTAAATTCCTGCCGCACGCCCAGCGGCATTACTATCAAAGCCTTGCCGCCCTTTTCGGCTGTTATAATCCGGCACCATTCTAATTCTTGCACTGTCTTGCCCAGTCCAAAGGCTTCAAAAAGTGCCCTGCGGCCACCTTTGACCGCCCACATTACCGCATCACGCTGGTGCGGTTTCAATGCCGGGTTTATTTTATCTTTGCTGATTTCAAAACCTGTTTCCGGTGCAAATGCAACCTTGGTCAGCAAAAAATCTTTATAACTTATCATCCCGCCTGCGGCAGTGCCATAGGTTCATCGGCACCTTCGATTAACTCGGCATCCTGCGGTTCTTTTACTTCTTCAGCAAACAGGCTTGTTTGTGCACGTTCACCTTCTACATACAGGTTTGCTTCATGAATAAGTTCTTCGATATCATCACGCATATCTGCCGACATCAGTACTTTTTCATCATCCGGCATATCCGGGTTATACATACACTCGATTTTATTCGGCGTGTTAAGGTTCAGCGGCGCATTACTGTTTTGCAGTTCCATCCCGGCAATAATAACGCAGCCCATAACATCATCCTCGCCGCCGTAATTAAGGCTTATGCCCCTAACAATAATCCTGTCAGCATAATCTGCCGGAAGTTCGCAAATATCTGTTACATGCGTTTTAAATACTTCAAGGCTTTTTATAAAATTAGGATGCGGCGCTTCCGTACACTTCATGGTGTACTCGTCCAACAGCTGTTTGCCGCTTTTATACTCTAAATGAACCATTCCCTTTTTAGGGTCAAATTTAATTTTCGTAAATCTTCTTTCCATGGCTACCTCCTGTTAGTATTGCTGGCACATATCCCGGTAATATACCGGCCTCGTATAGCCAAAGTATTTATTTACCTGTATGCCTGGCTCATGGCCGCTGGTTGGGCAATTTCTTCTGCCCTGGCATTTATTCTTACAAAACTCTTTCTCCCGTTTATAGTTGGCAATGTCCACATAGTTAAAGCGCAGCCATTCTTCGCTTGCGTCCGGGAAAACCTGCCGTCCAAAAGCCAAAACATCTTCGTCAAACTGTGGGTTAAGTTTTTCTCCGCGCGTCATCTTTGCTAATATTTCAGCAATAATGGCTTTATTACGCTGCCGTTGGCTTTGTGTAAAAGCCGCGCTAAAATCTGCACGTTCCTGTTCTTCGCGCTGCCGTTGTTCTTCTACCGTTTTCCGGCGAACCTGTTCTTCCGCCCAGTCGATAGCATCGGCCATTTCCTTTTCATTCGGCCAGAACCCTGTCAGCGTTATAACTTTTTTGCAGGCAAGGTGAAATACTTCAGGTGTAAGCACTTTGTAAATGTCATACCAAATGTCTGACATTCTTAAAATCTCGCTCTCCAACGCAACCTTTTTTTCTTTTTCTGTTTCAAAAAGATTATCTGAAAGTTTTGGCGACCGTTTAAGTTCTCGGAAATATTTAAATGCCATAGCAATATCTTTTTTGCTTAGTATCTGATTAGGCATTATCATCACACTCATTCAACATTGCTTCCAGTACTTCATCAAAAGTCTTATAAGCGTTAAATTTATCCGTGATTTTATCCGATGATGTTTCTTTCAACCTTTTAAGTACCGCTGCCAAATAACGCCATATCTTGGCACCTTTATAGCTTGCATTGCTTGCTGTTATATCAACACCCTGCTTAAATAGCTTTTCGCCATAATCTTGTATCAGTGTTGCTACAAACTCCCGCTCTACAATTCCTGTAAATGGGTGTATACGCTTTTGGTAATATTTAATACATTCAGCAAATTCATTTTCAGCAAGTGTGTGTTGTTGGTTAACCTGCTCTCCATTTTCGGTTTGCTTATTGTTTATACAAGTAAGACTATTATTAACTATCTCACTCTCTATTTGTTTTATATCTGTGTTTATATCTGTATCAGCTATATTATTATTAATATATTTATTATTACATTTGCCGTTTTTGGCAGATGAACTTTCCAAATTTGAAAAGTCTGATTTGCCTTTTTTGTCAAATGCAACCTGCCGTTTTTGTTCAAATAATCCTATACCTTTTTCCGTAAGCGTATACCACAAGGTTCTGTCTCGCGGGTCATCGTTAAAATTTCCAACAAGAATCAAACCTTTTTCTTTTAACTTATCAAGCGTATAACGAACCTGCCGTTGTGTTAAATATGGGAATAACTCGCTGAATGCTTTAAGACTGTTATAAGTCCAATAACGCCCATCAATGTAATTCTTTTCGTTTAAAGTATTACGCTTAACCCAAAAATAAATATGCTTTAACAAAATAGCTTCCGTTATACCATATTCTTTTGCAATGTTTATATCAAAGCTATGTTCCATGGCAAATTCCTTTACTTTTTATTTAACGATGCGCCATAGCGGCGCACCGTCAATTTTTATTTATCACTGACTATTTCCGAAAAATGCTTCCAGCACTGCTTTATCATCTTCGCTCAAAGCATTTGCTTCACCGTTAAATTCTACCGCCGCAGGCGCAGGCTTTTGTGCTTCTGCCGGTTTTTCTGACGCAGTCGGTGTATTCACCTGCTGTTTTTCCTGCATAGCCTTATGCGCCAATACAGCCTGTATAAACGGCTTGGCATCGGCATAGCTCTTAAGGTTTACCAACTGCTGTAGCTGTTCAACCTCTAACTCGGTTACATCTTTGTATCCATTGGATGTAAGCACTTTGCAGTAATCCTCGCCAATCAACACGCGCGGTTTCGGTGCTTCCACAGCTGCTTCGGCAGGTTCAGCCAATTTTTCTGCCCTTGGCATTGCCCCACTCTCACACCAATCTTTTATCATTTTTCCCGTTTCCGGTGTAATAATGCCAATTTTGTTATCAAAAAGCCCTGTACGGTCTTTAGATGCCGAAGCCTCATGGTTATCGCGGTCAATATCAAAAACAATGGTAAATTCGTAATCCATGCCCTCGCGCTGCTGGGGCGCCATACCGACTTTTTTAATCTTTTTATCATCGGTTTGGATATATTCTTGTTTACTGCGCATGGTAGCGATAACATGCAACTTGCTTTGCAGAATAGCTTGTACAAGCTGTTCGTGCATAGGCGTAATATCGCGCCACGCTGCCCACGAATTTCCTTTCCACTTTGTCCTTGCCAACTGCTCCTGTTTTTCTAAAAGCCCGCCAGCACCGTTCCAAGCCTGTGTAAGGCTGTCTATAATAAGCACATCATAACCAGCAGCCTCAGCTTCTTTAATCGCCTTAATATACTTGGTATGCTCAAACGGTGCTGAGATAGAACAAATATCATAACTGCAAAGGTCGCTGTACAACTCGCCGCTGCCGTTTTCGGTATCAATCATTGCAATATTGTTACCTAATCCACGGGCAAGCTGTAATGCGCTGTATGTTTTGCCACTGCCACTTACCCCGCACATTGCAATTTTTAAAAACGCTTTTTTGCGTTCAGCCTTTTTAAACATTCAAAATCACCTCTCAGTTAATTTTGCTGTAAAACACATCCGGTTTTTCTGTATAGGTTACGCCGTCCACAATCTCGCCGTCTGCCGTTACAAACCTGCCGTCAGCGGCAGTTAAAGTCTTTTTGAGTTCGCCCCATTTTACGGTTTCTTTGGTTTCGATGTATTCCGGCATATTATCTTTAACAAAAGCTTTCAAAGCTTCATCATCTTTAACAACTTCTGCCGGCATAGCCTTAAAACCAATCGTGCCGCTAGGCAGCTTAATGCTTTTCTTCTTTTTCTGCCCTTCCAGCTGTTCCATCGCATACGGCATTAAAAGGCTCTCAAAATAGCCTTTATCGCCGTCATACTGCAATTTAGCGTCAGCTAAAAAAGCATCTAATTTTGCCTTTTCAGCGTCCACATAAGCCTTAATTTCTTCAAACCTCATCTTGGCACGGCTGATTTTTTTCAGGCACCATTCCGCGCCGCTCAAGTCTTTTACCTTAAACCTTTCATCGGTAGCGGATGCTAAAGCATTAACGCCCTGTTCTTCAAATACTTCGATTTCCTTTGCTGCGGTTTGCATGTTTCTTCCTCCGTTTCTTTTTCTTAGGTTTTTGCCCGTATTTTGTTTCACATATTGGGCAAATATAATGGTCCAGATACTTAACTAAATCTGATAAAATCCATTCTCTTAGGCATATTACGCAAGTTGCTCTTTGGGACATCCGTACAGCCTTTCATCAAAATATGCCTTGTACATTTTACCTGCTGGCGGTAAAATGTACCCTTTGTCGGCCATCTCGTCCCGCAGTTCGCGAATAACTTTATACGCATAACTATCAGCGCATTCTAAAATACGCTTAACATCTTCTTTATCATAAAAAGCTGACGCCATTTGCATTTCTCCTTTCGGCGTGATAGAATAAAAATGTAGTTGCTATTGGTTGTGGCATAAACTACCTGAAATAGTCAGCGTTGCAGCGCTGGCTATTTTTTTATTGCTTAAAAGCTGTTTATTACGGTAAACCCATAACTCCATGTCGCTTATAGCTTGTTTGACTTCGCGTATATCTTCCAATGTTTCCGCGAAGTCTTTTTCTTCTTCCAGCCCCACCCTGTCATCAACCGCAATGCTTAACACATTGGCCAGCCTTGTATTTAACGCCGTAACTGCCGCATATAACCTGCAAGCAGACTGTGCAAGGCTTACTTCGTGGTATTTGCTGTAATGACAAGCTGTGCCAACCGGGCAGGCCGATGTGCAAAACCATTTAAGCGCCTGGTACTTTTTTAACCCCAGAGCTTCGGCCAGTCTTAAAACCATTTGCGGATTTGCCGCTGATGGATTTTCTAAAATTCTGCTGACGGTTGAACGGTGCATTGCCGCTTCTTCTGCGACTGTTTCCTGCGTCAAATGCTCTGCTTGAAGCAGTTCTTTTAACACATCCTCCACCACCTTTCCATTTACAATTAAGGTATGAGTTTAAACTCATTATTGGTTAACGTAATAGCGGATATACAGTTGGTCGCCCGGTTGCAGGTATCTGCCCCCTGCAGTTAAAGCGGCATTATCAGCTGAAACACGGTACTTAAACGCTTCAAAGCACTCGGCTTCCGCACAATAGTAATCTTCGGCAATGCTCCAAAGCGTTTCACCCGGCTTAACTGTATGTACCGCTATTACCTCTTTGCAATTATCAGCAACGCGATACTGTTCGATTTGTACGCAGCCCCAAAATAACAAGGCCACGATTACAGCCAACCGAAACCACTTATCGTTCATGTTGCACCTCCTTTCAAGCGAACAAACTGTTACTTAAATAATTCTTTCACTTCTACATTTAGTGCTTTTGCAATTTTAGACAAAGTACTTACTCGCGTATCGGCTCCAGCTTCGATTTTCAAAATCGTATGAAAAGTAATACCGCTACGCTTGCAAACTTCATATTTTGACAATCCTAACTGCTCTCTTATTTGCCTGATTTTATACATTTGACTTTTTCACCTTTCTTTAATATAATTACTATATGTAGTGTCGAACATATAATTGCAATAATGGAGGTGAAATTTGATGAACGCAGATGTAGTATTCAAATCCGGCAAAACAATTACTATTGAAAACGTTAAAGAAATCCGTCAACAACGACGCGGTGAAAATGTAGAAACAGTTAAGCCAGAAAACTATTTTGTACTTGGAGTTCCCACAATTTTTATAGGAAAACAAATTTTAACAGTTTCTGATAATAGCGTCGAATACGTTGGATTTTACGATTAAAATCGTTGGTTAATGATAAGAGTGCAGTTGCAGCTGTACTCTTTTCTTATTTCATCAGCAATTTTAACGGCATCTCTTATATCATTATTAAGAATTGCCGTAGTTTGAATAACTACTTTCAGTTCGCTGCTGTTCTCCATCACGTTCACCCCCTTGCGCTGATATTTTCCGCATACAGCGCATCCACATTAACACCTAAAGTTTCAGCAATCAGTTTGCCTGCCTTCATCGAAGGTATCCTAATGCCAAGCTCTACACTGCTTATATAAGCCTGCGTAACGCCAGCCATCGAAGCAAGCTGCTGTTGAGATAAGCCGCGCCTTTCGCGTAAAGCCCAAATGTTTGCACCTATATCCACATTACCCACGCCCCTTTCAGAAGAATTTAAATAAAAAAATGTCAAGTATTTTCTTATTTGTTTGCTATAACTCTGTTATAGCAAACGCACGGGGTTGTGTTTTCAGGCTTTTATAACTAATCGTTACATTCGCCCTCAAATTTTGTTGATAATCAGCGTGCAGTTGCAGCCGTATTCTTTACGGGCATCTTCCGCCAGCTTTACGATATTTTTTAAATCGCTATCTAACACAACCTGAGCTTTAATGATGACCTTCAATTCATTTTGCTTTTCCATCTTTTCACCTCTAAATGCTAAAGTTTCAACAACTAAAGCAATTTTAATTTAACCTTTTTGTAAATTTTAAATTGCCTTTTTAGGTAAAAAAAATACTTACCGGGCAACCAATAATATCAGCAATTTCTTTCAAAACTTCTGCTTTAAAACTACTGGTTCTTTCGTGTTTTAAAAAAGCTTGTCTGCTGATAGGCTGTTTCAGGTGCTTTGCAACATATTCGGCCGAAATGTTTTTCTTTTTTCTTTCATTTCTTACCGCTGCACCGATATTCATATTTTAGCCCCCTTTCTGTCAATTTATTATTTACATTTATATTATAAAGTAAAT
>OHFM01000481.1_pt1 | contig 16202 bp, 11 predicted proteins | sample 1567511 | NCBI WGS metagenome assembly OHFM01 (sample SAMEA3879571, study PRJEB24766) | human gut metagenome | biome: human-associated habitat; feature: feces | place: USA | collected 1985/1987
CCTGCTTGTGTTTGCGAAATATCCGTCATTTTCTTTGTTTTCAGATACACCTTAGCGAAATCATGTCGAACGGCAGCAAAAAGCCGCAAATGTACTAAAATAAAGAACATTCACGGCCATCTTAAAGCAATGTATAAATATCAGAATAATTATTCGTCGGAGACCTTGGAACCTGGTAGTTGCCCGCGGGCGACGGTGTGAAGTTCCGGGACATACCGGGCGCTGGCACCCCATCGGCATAGCCGCCGGGGCCTCACTCCGCATCATCCCGAAACTTTCCCCCGCCGCCCTTGGTTCAGCTCAAATTCCTAATTTCTCATTTCTAATCCCTAATTGAGATAACTCCTACCTCCTGCTTCCTAACTCCTAACTTACGCTTGCAGTGCCTGCAATGCCGCCATCAGCGGGGGAATCAGCTGCTTTTTGCGGCTGACAACCCCGGGCAGCACAGCTTTGCCGTCCTTGGTTTCCACATGGAATGCGCTGCGCACAATTTCTTCCGCCTGCTGGCCGCAGAACAGCAGATCTGTGGCCTGGGCACGCATATCGGTGCACATAAAGAACACCATGGGCACACCGGCCTGGGCCAGTGCTTCCGGCAAAAATGGCGTGATGAGCGCTTCTGCCGCCGAGCGGGAGTTGGAGGTCATGTAAATAGCCTGGCCAACGCCGAACTTGGCATCGCCGCGGCTGAATACCTTAAAGTCAGAGAAGAACACATCGTCCGCCGTGCGGCCCGTCAGGTCGGCGCCGGCTTCAAACATCTGCTCCGCATAGGTGGGGATCTCCTCGCCCGCGATCCTGGCCAGCTTTTCGGCAATGTGCTGGTCAAGCGGCGTGGAGGTAGGCGAACGGAACATCAGCGTGTCCGACAGAATAGCGGAAAGCAGCAGGCCTGCAATCTGGGGTGGGATCTCTATACCGTGCTCTTCATACATGCGGCTGATGATAGTAGCGGTGCAGCCAACCGGCTCGTTGCGGAAATACACCGGCCCGGCAGTTTCCAGTGCACCAAGACGGTGATGGTCGATGATCTCCAGAATCTCCGCCTGATCCAGGCCCGGAACGGCCTGGGCCCGCTCGTTGTGGTCCACCAGCACCACGCGCTTGCCCCTGACAATCGAACGCACGGCCGAAAGTTTCATCTTCACGCCCTTCTCGCGCATCGCCTGCGACGGCTGGATGAAGGTGCGGCCGATGTATTTGTTCTTGATAAGTCCCATCTCGTAGGGAAGACCGCTCGCTTCGGCGTATCCCATGGCAGCGCTCAAACTCGAATCGGGCACTCCGACCACGATGTCCGCGTCTGCGGGCGCCTCCTTGTAGAGCAAGCGTCCCGACTCCTTGCGGAAGGCGTGCACGTTACGACCCTCGATGTCGCTGTCCGGGCGGGCGAAATAGATATACTCCATCGCACACATCATGTGGCGCTTGAACATCGAATAGTCGCTGCTGCGGATGCCGTGCCGGTCGATCGTAACGATCTCGCCAGGCTCTACGTCACGCACGAATTCGGCACCCACCACCTCGAAAGCACAGGTTTCGCTGCTGACGACATAGCCGCCTCCCAACTTGCCGATCGACAAGGGCCGCAGACCGTGTTTGTCACGGCAGGCATAGATGCGGTTGGCCGTCATCACCAGAAACGCGAACGCTCCTTCGAGCATATTGAGCGCCTCGATGATCGAATAGATACGGGGCCGGTTGTGGTTGCGTACCTCCTTTTTGATCAGGTGGGCGAACACTTCGCTGTCCGAAGTGGACTGGAAAAGACTGCCCTTGTTCTCCAGGTAGTTGCGCAGCAGATCCGCATTGACGATATTTCCGTTGTGGGCCAATGCGAAATCACCCGTATTATGATGGAACAGAAAAGGCTGTATATTCTCCGTCCCGCCGCCACCGGCCGTCGAATAACGGACATGACCGATGGCCATATCGCCCGCAAGGTTTGCCAGCTTGGCTTCGTTGAACACCTCCGTAACAAGTCCTTCGCCCCGAACACGCCGCATCGCCCCTTCCTTCGAAACGCTTACGATACCGCACCCTTCCTGCCCGCGATGTTGCAGGGAATGAAGGCCGTAGTAGGTCAGGTTAGCTGCGTCGGGCACTCCCACGACGCCGAAAACGCCGCACTCCTCGTGCAGCTCCCGGTCGCAGATCGGCTGCATTATGCTCTCTTTGTGCATCGGAACTTATTTGATTACTTTTTCCAGACGGGCCAGGATCTCCTCGTAAGCCTCGCGCACCTTACCCAAGTCACGACGGAAGCGATCCTTGTCGAGCTTCTCGTTGGTAGCCATATCCCACAGCCGGCAGGTATCGGGCGACACCTCGTCCGCCAGAACGATCTCGCCGTCCGACGTGCGGCCGAACTCGATCTTGAAGTCGATCAGGTTGATATTCATCTTGGCGAAAAGCTCCTTGAGCACCTCGTTGATCCGGGCGGTCATGGCATAAATCTGTTTCAACTCGTCATAGGTTACGACACCCAGCGCCACCGCATGATGATCGTTGATCAGCGGATCGCCCAGCTCGTCGTTCTTGTAACAGATGTCGAAAATCACGTTCGAAGGCTTCGTTCCCTCCTCGATACCCAGACGCTGGGCCATCGAGCCGGCGATGACGTTGCGGACGATCACCTCCAGCGGAATGATCCGCACACGGCGGCACAACTGGTCGCGGTCGTTCAGGGTCTTCACGTAGTGAGTCTTGATCCCCTGCTTGTTGAGATATTCGAAGATCAGGGTCGAGATCCGGTTGTTCAGCACGCCCTTGTTCTCGATCGTGGCCTTTTTGATGTTGTTGAACGCCGTCGCCGCATCCTTGTAGTGAATCAGGATCATATCCGGATCGTCCGTCAGGAAAACCTGTTTGGCCTTACCCTCGTAAAGCATTTCGCCTTGTTGCATAGTGGTTGGTATTTTATAATTGTTATTTTGTTTTCCGGAAATAGTTCACCGCATTCGTGAAGATGTCCTGCACCTTCTCTCCGGCGATGTTCTTAAAGAGGTTCTCCCCGTAACGCTCCGTATGGCCCATCTTACCGAGTATCTGCCCGTCGCGGCTCACGATACCCTCGATCGCATAATACGATCCGTTGGGATTGTACGGGGCTTCGGCCGTCACGCGGCCTTCGGCATCGACATACTGGAACGCCACCTGCCCGTTCTCGAACAGCTCGCGGGCCAGAGGCTCGTTCACGACGAACTTGCCCTCGCCGTGGCTCACGGCGATCGAATGGATATCGCCCACCGAGAAACTCGACAGCCACGGGGAGTTGGTCGTCGCCACGCGGGTCGAAACAATCTGCGACACATGACGGTTGATGTCGTTGCGGAAGAGCGTCGGCGACTCTTTGGTCACCAGGCCCAGCCGTCCGTAGGGCAGCAGGCCCGACTTGACCAGCGCCTGGAAGCCGTTGCAGATGCCCAGAATCAGGCCGCCCCGGTCGAGCAGACGATGTATTTCCTCCGAAATATCCTTGTTGTTCAGCACATTGGCAATGAATTTACCGCTGCCGTCCGGCTCGTCGCCCGCCGAGAAGCCGCCGCAGAGCACGAAGATATGGCACGCAGCGATCGCCTCCTTCATCCGGCGGATCGAGTCGAAAATAGCCTCCGCCGTCAGGTTGCAGAACACCTCGCTGCGCACTTCGGCACCCGCCCGGCGGAAGGCCTTCGCGGTGTCGTAGTCGCAGTTGCTGCCCGGGAATACGGGGATGAAAACCACCGGACGCTCGACCGCCTCGCCCGGATAGGTGAAGCTGCGGAGAGCCGGCATCGCCTCCATGACCGGCGCATGGTTGATTCCCTTATCGGGATAAACCGTCGCAAAGCGTTCGGTATTGGCCCGGTAAAGCTCTTCAAGCGGCATTTTTTCGCCGTTGATCGTGAGCGATTCCTCCGCCTCGGTATGTCCCAGCAACTCGGCGGCCGGGAAATCGAGCGGCTCGGTGCTCTCCACCACGATCGAACCGTAAGAGTTGTCGAACAACGTCGCTTCATCCACCTCGACATCGGCACCGATGCCGTTGCCGAAAGACATCTTGGCCAGCGCTTCCGCCACACCGCCGAAGCCGACGGCATAGCCCGAAACGATCTTGCCGGACTCGATAGCCGAACTTACGAAATCGAAATTCCGCTTCAACGCCCCGGTATCGGGCATATGGTTTTCGAGCGGGGTATGACGCACTAGGTAAATCGAATGGCCCGCCTTCTTGAAATCGGTCGAGATGACGCGTCCGGCATCGACAGTCGTAATACCGAAGGCCATCAGCATAGGCGGGACGTTGATCTGCTCGAAGGTACCGCTCATCGAGTCCTTGCCGCCGATCGAGGGCAGTCCCAGCTCGACCTGCATCTTCAGGGCACCGAGCAGCGCCCCGAGCGGCTTGCCCCACGTACGGGGCGACTTGGTCATGCGCTCGAAATACTCCTGATAGGAATAGCGCATCTTATCGTAGCGGGCACCCGCCGCCACGACTTTGGCCGCAGCGTCCACGACGGCATAGGCCGCACCGTGGTAGGGACTCCACGACGCCAGGAAAGGGTTGTAGCCGAAGGCCATAATGCTGGCCGTATCGGTATATCCGTCCGTCGGCAACTTCTGCACCGACACTTGTGTTTCCGAACGTTGCGTACGACCGCCGAAAGGCAGCAGCACGGTCGAAGCGCCGATCGTAGAATCGAACATCTCGATCAGCCCCTTCTGCGAGAGGACATTGTCGTCCGCCAGGTTCGCAAGCATCTTTTCGCGCAGCGTACCGCCCTTCACCTCGCGGCGGAAAGGATCGCGTTCCTCGACCGCACCGATCGCGGCCTGGGCATAGTGCTTGGCCCCTGCGCTGTCGATGAACTCGCGCGAAAGATCGACCACTAATTTGCCCTTGTTGTACATCCGCATACGGCGCGAGTCCGTCACGTCCGCCACATGGGTCACTTCGATATTCTCCTCGGCGCAGTAGCGCTTGAACTCCTCTTCGGCACTCGCTTCGATCACAACGGCCATACGCTCCTGCGACTCGCTGATCGCCAGCTCCGTCGCATTCAGACCGCTGTACTTGGTCGGCACGCGATCGAGGTAAATATCCAGGCCGTCGGTCAGCTCGCCGATGGCTACGCTCACACCGCCCGCACCGAAGTCGTTCGACTTCTTGATCAGGCGCGTCACTTCCGGACGGCGGAACAGCCGCTCCAGCTTGCGCTCTTCGGGGGCGTTGCCCTTCTGCACCTCACTGCCGCACATTTCGAGCGACTTGTCGGTATGCTCTTTCGACGAACCCGTCGCACCGCCGACACCGTCGCGGCCCGTGCGGCCGCCGAGCAGCAGGACCACATCGCCCGGCACGGGGGACTCCCGGCGCACGTTTTCGGCTTTCACGGCACCGACCACGGCACCGACCTCCAGGCGTTTGGCCACATAGTCGGGATGATACACCTCGCGGACGTGGGTCGTGGCCAGTCCGATCTGATTGCCGTAGCTCGAATAACCGGCGGCGGCCTTAAGGCTGATGACGCGCTGGGGCAATTTGCCGGGCAGCGTTTCGCTTACGGGTTGATAGATATTTCCCGCACCCGTCACACGCATCGCCTGATAGACGTAGCTGCGACCCGACAACGGATCGCGGATGGCACCGCCCAGGCAGGTCGAAGCTCCGCCGAAAGGTTCGATCTCGGTCGGGTGGTTATGGGTTTCGTTCTTGAATTGCAGGAGCCATTTCTCGGTCCGGTCATCGACGTCCACATCGACGAAAACGCTGCATGCGTTGTTCTCCTCGCTCACCTCCAGGTCGTCGAGCAGTCCCTTGCTGCGCAGGTAACGGGCACCGATCGTCGCCAGGTCCATCAGGCAGATGCTCTTGCCCTCGCGCCCCAGTTCGCGGCGGATTTTCAGGTAAAGCGCCAGCGTGCCTTCGATCTCGTCTTTCACGAACGACTCCTCGACCGTAATGTTCTCCAGCTCGGTCGTGAAGGTCGTATGACGGCAATGGTCGCTCCAGTACGTATCGAGAATCCGCAGCTCGGTTTCGAACGGATCGCGACCCTCTCTCCGGAAATATTCGACCACTTCGCGCAGGTCGTCGGCATTCATCGCCAGACCGTTCTTCTTGCAGTAGGCATCGAGTTCCGCATCTTCCATCTCCCGGAACCCGTCCAATACCGGCACCGGTTTCACGGGGGCGTTTTCCAAATCGTCCAGGACCCGCAAATCCTTCTCGCGCGACTCCACGGCATTGATATAATAGCGACGAATACGCTCCATCGTCTCCTTGGGAAGTTTCGAAGGGAAGATCAGCAGCTTCGAACTCTTGATCTTCACCTCGGCCGAAGGATCGATCAACCGCACGCAGTCCACGGCCGAAGCCGCTCGCTGGTCGAACTGTCCGGGCAGGCACTCCACAGCCAGAAAGCTGTTGCCGCCCAGATCGCACGAATCCGTCACGGCATCGGTAACCACCTCGCCGAAGACCCTGTAACGGCTCTTCTCCAGCAATTCGTCCGAAAAACCGAACAGGTCGTACACGTTCAGCAGCCGCAGGCCGTCGAGCGAAAGATTCAGGTTGGCATTCAGGTCGCGGAGCAGGCTCTCGGCCTCGACCCGGAATTCGGGGTATTTCTCAACGAAAATACGGTAACTCTTCATTATCTTATTTTTGACTTTATTTCACAAATCTGTCGGCCCACTTGGCGGCATACTCCTCGCCGGTCACACCGACGAAAGTCACGTGTCCCATCTTGCGCTTGGGCTTGGAAACGGTCTTGCCGTAAATATGGACATACACACCGGGGCGATTCTCCCGGGCAAGCGCCTCGGCCCGCTCCAGATCCTGTCCCAGGATGTTTTTCATCACGGTAGGGGCCTTCAGCTGCGGCTCTTCGAGGGGCATATCGAGCAGGTAACGGCACAGCTCCCGGAACTGATTGGTCGTCGAACCCTCGATGGTCCAGTGTCCGCTGTTGTGCGGGCGCGGCGCCATTTCGTTGAAATAGACCTCGTCTCCCTTCACGAAATATTCGATAGCCAGAATCCCCCGGTAACCGCAGTCGCGCATGAAACGCTTGCTCTGGGACACCATCCGCTCCCGCACCTGGTCCGGCATCTCCGCCGGCACGATGCACAGATCCAGAATACCGTCCTTGTGGATATTCCGCCCTACCGGGAAGCAGATCACGCGCTCTCCGTCCGACACCAGCACCACGCTGGCCTCGAAATCGAACGGGACGAACTCCTCCAGAATGCAGGGCACCGCGAGCAGTTCGCGGGCTTTCGCAAGGTCGGCCTCGCCGCGAAGCACCGCCTGACCGTGTCCGTCGTAGCCCAGCGTACGGGTCTTGAGCACGCACGGATAACCGATTCGCGCAATGGCCCGATGCAGCGACTCCTCGTCATCGACAGCCATGAAAGCGGGCGTCTTCAATCCATGATCGCAGGCATTGCTCTTCTCCCGCAGGCGATCCTGCGAGTCGAACAGAGGCCTGAACCCTTGTTTGATATTGTATTTTTGCTCGAGAGCCACCAGCAGATCGCCCGGCACGTTCTCGAACTCGTAGGTCACCACGTCGCTGCGGCGGCAAAGCTCCTCCACCGCCGGATCGTCGAACCGGCCCACGATCCGCTCGTCGCTGATCTTAAACGCCGGAGCATCCTCCGCCGGATCGAGGCAGATCGTCCGCGCACCCAGCAGATGCGCCTGCTCGATGATCATCAGCCCCAACTGGCCGCCACCGATAATTCCGATCGTCTTCACCGCACTCATCGGTCTAAAGTTCCGCTTTAAGTACATCCTCAGTCTGTTTCGCACGGAACATCTCCAGACGGGCTGCCAGCGCCTCGTCCTTCAACGCCAGGATCGACACGGCGATCAGGGCCGCATTCTTCGCCCCGTTGATCGCTACGGTCGCAACCGGCACGCCGCCGGGCATCTGCACGATCGAAAGCAAGGAATCCAGCCCGTTCAGGGCTCGAGATTTGACCGGCACACCGATCACCGGAAGTGCGGTCATACTGGCCACCATGCCGGGCAGGTGCGCAGCGCCTCCGGCTCCGGCGATGATTACCTCCAGTCCGCGCGACTTGGCCGTTTTGGCATACTCCACCAGCAGGTCGGGGGTGCGGTGGGCGCTCACCACCCGCTTCTCGAACTCCACACCGAATTGCGCGAGCGTCGCCGCAGCGTCGGACATAACGTCCCAGTCGCTGGTCGAACCCATGATTACTCCAACTTTCATAGTAAGAAACGTACTAAATCAACCAAAAAAGAGCCGCTACGACAGAATTCGTCATAGCGGCAAGATTATATTGCTGCGGGAAGCCGATTCGTGCCCTCCTGCATAGTTCCGTCGATAAAATCCGATGCAGGAACGACACTGCACGCTCCGACCGCACATCGAGCCGACAGCATCTGCTGTCGCTTTCGCCGGGTATGGTGCATCTGAATCCTTTCCATCGTTTCGGAAGCCGTAGCCGCCGACGGACCTGCGGCCCATCGTCTTTTACTTGCACAAAAGTACGAATAATTTCAACGACAACCTAACAATCCCGACAGTTTTATTTCGACATTGTATCGACAAAATCCGCTACCGGATTTTCGCCTCGCAATAAGCGCAACGGCAGGTGTCTCCCGCTTTGACGAAAAGCGGATCGACATCCTCCGTAGCCGAAATACACCGGGAGTTGGGACATTTCATACTCCGGTCTATGAACATCCCCTCGGCCAGGTCGGGGACTGCGGCGAGCTTCTCGCCTTCGGCCCACTTCAACAATGTATAGATCAAGGCCATACGCACGAATTTGCCGTTCTCGACCTGCCGGAAATAGGCTACCCGGGGATCGTTGTCCACCGCACGCGTGATTTCGTTCACGCGGGGCAGCGGATGCAGCACGATCATATCCGGCTTGGCCGTGCGGAGTTTCGACGGATCCAGCACGAAGCTGTCCTTCACGCGGTTGAACTCCTCCTCGTCGAGGAAACGCTCCTTCTGCACGCGGGTCATATAGAGAATGTCCAACTCGGGCATCACCTCCTCCATCGTCGATACCTCGCGGAATTCCACCCCTTCGGTCTGGGTTCCGATCTCATGAAGCATATACTCGGGCAGCCGCAGCTCGTCGGGGGCGATCAGCACCACCCGAATCCCTTCGTAGCGCGACATCGCCTTGATAAGCGAATGCACCGTGCGGCCGAATTTCAGATCGCCGCAGAAGCCGATCGTCAGGTGATCCAGCCGCCCCTTCTCGCGCTTGATCGTCAGCAGGTCGGTAAGTGTCTGCGTCGGATGGCTGTGGCTGCCGTCCCCGGCATTGATGACCGGGATACCGGCATACTGCGAACCGACCAGCGGCGCCCCCTCCTTGAAATGGCGCATGGCGATGATGTCGGCGAAGCAACGAATCACCCGTACCGTATCGGCGACCGTTTCGCCCTTCGACACCGACGACGAAGCGGCGTCCGAAAAGCCGATGACGCTGCCGCCGAGCTCCAGCATGGCCGAAGTGAAACTCAGCCGTGTGCGGGTCGAAGGCTCGTAGAAGAGCGTCGCAAGTTTTTTGCCCTTGCAGACTTCGCTGTATTTGGCCCGGTTGGCGATGATGTCCTCCGCCAAGGCGATGATCTGCCCGATCTCGGCGACCGACAGATCCGTAGGGTCGATTAAATGGCGCATAGCGGTTTATTTATTGATCCAGCTTTCGTCCGAAGGATTGTCGCGGAAGGCGATCAGGCGCTGCCGATCCTCCGGCTTGATATACCCCTCCTCGGCCGCCACTTCGACCAGCGCGTCGAGATTCGAAAGGCTATGGTTGATTACGTCGGCTGCGGCAAGCCGATCCAGTCCTTTCTTCATGCCGTACGTAAAGATGCTCACTACGCCCAGCACCTCGGCACCGGCCGCACGCAACACCTCGACCACTTCGATGCACGATCCCGCCGTCGAAATCAAGTCTTCGATTACCACGACTTTCTGGCCCTTTTCGAGTTTGCCCTCGATCTGGTTTCCCCGACCGTGATCCTTCGAGCCGCTGCGGACATATCCCATCGGCAGGTCGAGGATCGTCGCGGCGATGGCCGCATGAGCGATGCCTGCCGTCGATGTTCCCATCAGCACCTCGCACGCGGGGAATTTCGCCTTCACCGTTTCCGCAATCGCGGCCTCGACCTTCTTCCGCACCTCGGGGGCGGTCAGAATCAACCGGTTGTCGCAATAAATCGGGCTTTTGATACCGCTCGCCCAGGTAAACGGCTGCTCGGGGCGCAGGAATACCGCACCGATCGAGAGCAGGCCTTTGGCAATTTCTCTTTCCATAACTATTTCTACATTCTTTAGATTGTCATTCCTTTTTCCGCAAAAACGGCTTTCCGCCTATCGCTCGTCGAGGGCCATACGGAGTACGGCCTCCACCTCGTCGGGCATAATACCGCCCTCGTGCACTTTCTTGTCCCCGACGTAAAATGTCGGTACGTAATAGTAGTCGTAACGGTCGGCCACTTCGGGTTCGGCCAGTTCGTCGATCATCCTGATTTCGATGCGGCTGTACGGTTCCTGCCGCTGCAGTTCCTCCAGATAACCCAGCGCCTTCTTGCAGAAGGGGCACCGGGGCTGATAGAAAAGTGTAACCGGTTTCATAACTTTCTTGATTTAGAGTAAAACTTATTTCTTGCCTGTCGCGGCAATCGGCCTCTTCGGTCGCCGCAATTCGGCGCGCATTCCGTTCGCACGATCCGGCAACACCCGTGCCGACCGAAGTTCCGCGAACTCCACGCTCCCAAACCCATTTTAGACAACTGCCGCACGACACGAATCCCGTCCGTATCGCTCGATCCGGGCCGCAAAGCAGCCCTTCCTTCCGTACCGCCCGAAATACTCCCTACCGTCGCACACTCTATTTCACGAACTCCTCCACGCACCGGCGATAGGCCGCCACGGGATCGGCTGCCGCCGTGATGGGACGCCCAACCACGATATAGTCCGAGCCGATTTCCCGCGCACGCGCCGGAGTCGTGACCCGCACCTGATCGGCCACCTCTCCGTCCGCAAAACGCACGCCGGGCGTAACGGTCAGGAACTCCTTTCCGCAGGCCGCCTTCACCATACCGGCCTCCAGCGGCGAGCAGACCACGCCGTCCAGTCCCGCTTCGCGGGTATTCTGCGCATACTTGACGATCGTATCGTTGATCGAAGCCGAAATGAGCAGCTCGCGCTGCATACGCTCCTCCGAAGTCGAAGTAAGCTGCGTCACGGCGATCAGTAACGGGCGCGTGCCGTCGGGACGGGTCAGCCCTTCGACCGCCGCACGCATCATCTCGATCGTGCCGGCCGCATGCACGTTGCACATGTCCACGTCGAGGCGCGAAAGCACGGCCATCGCCTTCTTGACCGTATTGGGAATGTCGTGCAGTTTCAGATCAAGGAAAATCCGGTGCCCCCGGCGCTTGATCTCACGCACGATTTCGGGCCCTTCGGCATAGAAAAGCTCCATGCCGATCTTCAGGAAAGGTTTGCGGGCCTCGTTCTTAAACAGATCGAGGAACCGGAAAGTCTCTTCGGCGCTGCTGAAATCGCAGGCGATGATTACGTCTCTGTTGGTCATATCTCTTATTTATAATTTTCACAAAATTACTTCACGATGCCGATAATATCGGACAGCCGTTCGATCCCCAGCCGCTCCATTTCACAGGGCAGTGCCTCGACGATCTCCTTGCAGGCATAAGGGTTCCGCAGGTTGGCGGCCCCCACCTGCACGGCCGTCGCCCCGGCCATCATCATTTCGATAACGTCGTGGGCCGTCTCCACGCCGCCGCACCCCATCACCGGAATCCGGCAGGCCCGGGCTACCTGATAAACCATCCGCACGGCCACAGGGAAGATCGCCGCACCGGAAAATCCGCCCATTACGTTGGCGATGATCGGCTTGCGGCATTTCACGTCGATCCGCATGCCCAGCATCGTATTGATCAGGCAGATGCCGTCGGCACCGGCCTCCTCGCACGCCCGGGCGATCGCCACGATGTCCGTCACGTTAGGACTGAGTTTGATATAGACCGGTTTGGTGGTCACGGCTTTCACGGCACGCGTCACCTCGGCCGCCGCTTCGGGCGACGTGCCGAAGCTCATGCCGCCGTGCCGCACGTTGGGACAGCTTACATTGACCTCGATCAAACCGACCTGTTCCTCCTTGTCGATCCGCTCGCAGCAATAGGCATACTCCTCGACCGAAAAGCCGCTGATATTGGCGATCACCGGCTTGCGGAAGAATGTCTTCAGCCGGGGCAGCTCTTCGCCGATCACCGCATCGATGCCAGGATTCTGCAACCCGACGGCATTTATCATCCCCGCCGTACACTCGGCGATGCGGGGCGTGGGGTTGCCGAAGCGAGCCTCGCGCGTCGTCCCCTTGAAGGAGAAAGACCCGAGAATGTTGATGTCGTAAAAATCCTTGTACTCGTTGCCGTAGCCGAACGTACCGCTGGCCGGCACGACCGGATTATCCAGCCGAAGGCCGCTCAGCGTCACCGACGTATCGAAGTTTTTCTTGGATTCGTTTACCATATAATCTCCTCCTTTTTCAACACCGGCCCCTCCTTACAGATACGTTTGGCCCCGTTTTTCGTCTGACAGGAACAACCCATGCAGCCGCCGAAGCCGCAGCCCATGCGCTCCTCGAAACTCAATTCGCCCGGGATGTCGCCCGTCGCATCGCTCAATGCACGCAGCATCGGCAGCGGGCCGCAGGCGTAAAAATAATCAAAATCCGGCTTCTTTTCAGCGATCGCCGTCGTTACGAAACCCTTTGTCCCGTGCGTGCCGTCCGCTGTCGTTACGAAGACCTCCGCACTGAGCGCCCGAAACTCCTCCTCGTAGAAAACCTCCGAAGCGGTATTGAATCCCAACACCACAGTCACTTTTCTACCCTTGTCAATCAGTTTTTTGGCCAGGTTGTAGAGGGGCGGAACGCCCACTCCGCCTCCGACCAACAGAGGCCTGCGGCACTCCGCATCCGGATCGAAGCCGTTCCCCAGGCCGGTCAGCAGGTCGAGCTTGACGCCCGCCTTCATTTCACTCAACCGGGCCGTGCCTTCGCCGACGACCTTATAGATCAGTGTCAGCGTCCGCTCGTCGTAGTCGCACACCGAAATCGGACGGCGCAGGTAGAGCCCTTCGACCTCGATATTGACGAACTGCCCGGGACGGGTCAGGTATTGCGTATCCCCCTCGAGCGTCATCCGCCAGACGGAGGGCGTCAGCGGTTCGTTGGCCGTAACAGTATATATGCCTTTTTTATACATTTTTCTTTTCCAAACTATGTGCTTCGCTTTCGTCTCAATTTCAAAGGAGCCGGTTTCGCGCCGACCGAAGCAGGACACGGCAAGAGCATACTCGCTGGTATGGGACTGTCGCGGACTGCGAGAAGGTGCGAAAGGTGCCCTCTGAACGAAACTCGCTTTTGATTTCAGGCCGACAAATGCGGTGCATCGTGACTTTGAAGCGGATGGGGAACACTATCCGTCTTTTCCATTCGGATCAAAGAGGGATGTGACGCAGTTGCCGCATGAAATCGAAAACTATTCGGCATCAATGGTCGAAACACCCAGGGTTATCTCCTCCAATACATCCAGCAGGACCTTTACCGTTTCGAGCGCCGTGAAGATCGTCACGTTGTTCTCGACGGCCGTGCGGCGAATCTCGTAACCATCCAGCCGGGTGTTGTGCTGGTTGATGTCGATCGTATTGATGACATAGCTCACATGGCCCTGGCGCAGCGAGTCGATGATCTCCGTACTGCCTTCGCTCAACTTGCGGCGCGTACGGGTGCGAATACCATGCTGACGCAGGAATTCCGCCGTGCCCTTCGTCGCCTCGATATTGAAACCCAGGTCATAAAAGCGCCGTACCAGCGGCAGCGCATCCTGCTTGTCCTTGTCGGCGATCGTGAGGAAGATCGTACCGTAGTTGGCGACGGTCATACCCGACGACTGGAGCGCCTTGTAGAGCGCCCGGGTGAGCTTGTTGTCGTATCCGATCGCCTCGCCCGTGGATTTCATCTCGGGCGAGAGGTAGGACTCCATGCCCCGGATCTTGGCGAACGAGAAGGCCGGGGCCTTGACGAACCAGCGGGAGCGCTCCCTGCCATATACTTCGGTAATGCCCTGCTCCCGAAGCGAATGACCCAGGATGACCCGTGTGGCGATGTCAGCCATCGGGACACCCGTCGCTTTCGAAAGGAACGGCACGGTGCGCGACGAACGGGGATTCACCTCGATCACATATACGTCCTCTTCCCCGTCGAGGATAAATTGGATATTATACAGACCGACGATACCGATCCGGCGGCCCAGCCGCACGGTATAATCGATGATCTTGTCCTTGGCTTTCTGGCTCACGCTGAAGGTCGGATAGACGCTGATCGAGTCGCCGGAGTGGATGCCCGTCTTCTCGACGTGCTCCATGATACCGGGAATGAAGACATCCTTGCCATCACAGATGGCGTCCACCTCCAGTTCGCGGCCCATAATATAACGATCGACCAGCACAGGGCTGTCCTCATTGACTTCGACCGCCGTCTGGAGATAGTGGCGCAAACGCTCCTCGTTCGAAACGATCTGCATGGCCCGGCCGCCCAGCACGTAGCTCGGGCGCACCAGCACCGGGTAGCCGATCCGTTCGGCGGCTCGCACACCGGCTTCGATATCGGTCACGGCCTCGGCCTCAGGCTGGGGTATTCCCAACTCCTCCATGATCTTCTCGAAACAACCCCGGTCTTCGGCATTCCGTATCGCCTCGACACCCGTACCGATGATCGGCACACCCAGTTCGTGCAGCGGCTCAGCGAGGTTGATCGCCGTCTGGCCGCCGAGCGACACGACGATCCCTTTCGGTTTTTCGAGCGTAATAACGTTCATCACGTCCTCTACGGTCAGCGGCTCGAAATAGAGCTTGTCGCTGGTGGTATAGTCCGTCGAAACGGTTTCGGGATTGTTATTGATGATGATCGCCTCGTACCCGGCGGCGCGGATCGACCAGATGGCATGCACGGTCGAATAGTCGAACTCGACGCCCTGCCCGATGCGGATCGGTCCCGACCCGAGCACCACGATCTTCTCGCGTTCGCTCACGATCGACTCGTTCTCCTGCTCGTAAGTGGAATAGAAATACGGCACATAGGAGGAGAACTCGCTCGCGCAGGTATCGATCATCTTATAAACCGGGAAAATATTGTGCTCGCGCCGCAGCAGGAACATCTCCTTCTGGCTCATGCCCCACAACTGACCGATGAACTTGTCGCTAAAACCCATGCGTTTGGCGTCGCGCAACGTTTCGATGTCGCGGGGATTGGCCGCTACGACCTTTTCGAACTCGACGATGTTCTTAAACTTCTCGAGGAAGAACATGTCGATTTTGGTGCTGTTGTAGATCAGCGCCAGCTCGACGCCCCGGCGGATCAGCTCGGCGATGGCGTAAAGACGGTCGTCCGTTCCCTCCTTGATATAGGAGAGCATCCGATCGACCGTCCAGTCGTCGAATTTCTTATGGTAGATATGGCAGACCCCCGTTTCGAGCGAGCGCACCGCCTTCAGGAGGCTCTCCTCCATCGTGCGGCCCACGGACATCACCTCGCCCGTCGCCTTCATCTGGGTTCCGAGCTGGTTCGAAGCGTCGCTGAACTTGTCGAACGGGAAGCGGGCGATCTTGGTAACCACATAGTCGAGAGCCGGTTCGAAGCTGGCCGGCGTATTGGCGATGCGGATCTCGTCGAGCGTAAGGCCCACGGCGATCTTGGCGCTGACGCGGGCGATCGGATAGCCGCTGGCCTTCGACGCCAGAGCCGACGACCGCGACACGCGGGGATTGACCTCGATCAGGTAGTAGTTGAACGAGAGGGGATCGAGCGCGAACTGCACGTTGCAGCCGCCTTCGATCTTCAGGGCACGGATCAGCCGCAGGGCGCTGTCGCGCAGCAACTGATACTCCTTGTTGGTCAGCGTCTGGCTCGGAGCCACCACGATCGAGTCGCCCGTATGGACGCCGACCGGATCGATGTTTTCCATATTGCAGATCGCAATGGCCGTATCGTTGTGGTCGCGGATCACCTCGTATTCGATCTCCTTATACCCCTTGATGCTCTTCTCGATCAGCACCTGATGCACCGGGGAGAGGGAAAGCGCATTGCGCATCATCTCGCGCAACTGCGTCTCGTCGTCGGCGAAG
>OHFM01000486.1_pt1 | contig 16055 bp, 12 predicted proteins | sample 1567511 | NCBI WGS metagenome assembly OHFM01 (sample SAMEA3879571, study PRJEB24766) | human gut metagenome | biome: human-associated habitat; feature: feces | place: USA | collected 1985/1987
ACAGATGTGTTACAAAGCATGTTTTTATAACGGAGGACACCGGAGGAAAAAGACAGACACATTATAATATTCGCACGCGCGTATAGGGACGGAAAAAGGAAGGGACCCATACGAAAACAGCAGACGGAAAACAAGAAAAGAGAAAAAACGGAAGGCAAACTTGCAAACTTGCAAAACTTGCAGCATCTCCACACCCACACACGTGCGCGTACATTATAATGCAACAAAATAATATGTTCCAGAATTCCACTCTATTTCTTTATTGTGATCTGTGAATGATCTGATCTCCTCCTGTTTTCTTGTTCACGTTTTTTCTCTTTTGCGAAATATATGCGTCTTGATGAGGAGATTTCTTTAAAAGACCATTACTACAGCCAGTGCCGGCTGAAGAACAGCAGCTGGCAGGTCTTCTGGCAGGACAGTGCCTCGGAACAGGATGCCATGCCGTGCGTCTTCATACAGTTCATATGTTCCGAAAGGTTAGTAACATGTGTTCCGTAAAGTTAGTAACGTGTGGCCCTATACGTTACTAACATACAGACCTGCACGTTAGTAACGTGTTCCATTTAGATTGATAACGCGTTATTCCTCATGCCGACAGCTTGTTCTCCCCAGGATTGTACAAGCTGTACCAGCATGATTGGCGGAAGGCCCGGCCTATACAAGTACCTGCTGAAGATTCGGGCAGTCATCCCTTTGCCACCTGTGTCTGTCCGATTCCGGTTTCTGTCTTCCGCTTTCCTTTTTTCTTCTTATACGGTCCCTCCTCTTTCCACCAAAGCTCCTGTCACATCTCTCCCTTTTCCCCGCTCCACTTTCTGTGCTCCGTCATGCTTTCCTCCATTTCAGCTCTCCCCTGCATCGTCCGTTTGTCCTCCTCCACCCTTGCTTGTCACATTCTCCTTATGTTCTCTCATTTTTCCACATTATAATGTACGCGCACGTGTGTGGGTGTGGAAGTGCTGCAAGTTTTGCAAGTTTGCAAGTTTCATCCCCACTTTATATCATAAAGGGAACTGAAAATAAATAATATTCTGGCATTTAGTCAATGCCCCCATAAACTATATAATTTTTTATTGCTATATTTGTCCTCATCAAATCATCAAAATGAATATAACTTCTACTATCATAACAGCTTCGGACGGAACACCCCTCTCCTTATATGATGTATGCCGGTTCCTATCCAAGCAGCAATGGAAACACATATTAAAACAATTGAAACAAGAAGGAATACATATAGAAAGAATAGAAGCTTATGAATATCCGGAAGTTCGAGACATCAAACATCTATTTATACGCTTTGAAAAAGAAAAAGAAGACACTCCTTTTTATTTACTGTCTCCGGAAATATTCTCTAAACTAACCAACGCGATAATACAAGAATACTCTTCAAATATAAAATAAAAAAAGTTGTACAATCCATTAAATTAGGATGAGATGAAAAACATCAACGGTCAAGGCAATGAAATTACAATTATTTTACCACATAAGAAAATAGATTGTATATCCTCCCATCATGAACAATTCAATCAAATCATCCATCAATCCCATATCATAATTACAGGAAACAACAATCATGTTTCCATGCATTTCGATTCAGAAGAGAATGTTGAAAAGCTACTTCTTAACGAAGGTTTTCTATTGATTATCAAGGGAAACGATAACACGGTTAATTTAGGAACAATCATTTTACGCTATTCCAACATACTAGGGATGAGTGGACTAAAACTCATCATCGGCCAGTTGCCCGGTTTGGGAGCTGGTGTTTCAAGAGTTGCCAATAATTGTAGAGTTGATATAGGTAATCGTGTAGTTATCAATGGAGTTACTTTATATTTACAAGAAGATAAATCAAATGTTAGCATAGGAGAAGACAGTCAATTAAGCTGGGGCATTGATATTTGGTGTACCGACGCACATACTATAACAAATTTAAAGGGAGAATCGATTAATTTTGCTCAAAGTATAGAAATAGGCAAGCATGTATGGGTAGGGAAAGATGTAAAGATTGGTAAAAATACAAAAATACCCGATAACAGTATTGTGGGTTGGGGAAGTATTGTAACCAAAGTATTCAACGAACCGAATATAATATTAGCAGGCATCCCTGCAAAAATTGTAAAGAGAGGTATAAATTGGGATCGTAGATGCATTAATAAATACTTACTAGAATAGTATTTAGGGTGTCTGAAAAGATAGCTAGTCAGACCCCCGATTTGATAACTATTCCGTTAGAACTGGAAATAAATAAACGGCTGAATATCACTGCTCTTTATCTGGATAACCAAATAAATCAGTACTACCAACAATAATGCCTTTCCCAATAAAGGTAATTTTACCACTCCACGACAACACGCATTCTGCCAACTATCAGGAGCAAAATGCAGCAAATACCCTATTCCCATCAAAACAAACACTTTCCAATAACCTTCTATCAGCTGCATGAATACCTCGGGATGAAAAGCTGTACATATCTGCTTCAACATAACAACCGAAGCTTCAAAAGTCGTATTACGGAAAAATATCCAGCAGAAACAAACAAAATTGAAAGTAACAAGAACTGCAAAAAATTTACGAATGCCCTTACTGCCAGCCGTCTTAGGCTTATGCAGCAAGTTACGCCAGAATTTCTGTGCAGCCAGTGCTATTCCATGAAATCCCCCCCATATCACAAAATTCCAAGATGCACCATGCCACAAACCACCTAACAACATAGTAAGGCACAAATTAATATAAGTACGGACCTTCCCCTTGCGGTTTCCCCCCAATGAGATATAAAGGTAATCTCGCAACCATGTAGAAAGAGAGATATGCCAACGATGCCAGAAATCGGTTATACTATCGGCTTTATAAGGCGAATTAAAGTTCATAGGGAAACGGAAACCCAACAGCAAAGCAAACCCGATAGCCATATCACTATATCCGGAAAAGTCACAATAAATCTGTAAAGCATACCCATATACACCAAACAAATTCTCAACCCCGGAATAAAGAGCCGGATTATCAAAAATACGTTCCACAAAATTTACACTGATATAATCGGAGATTACAGCTTTCTTGAATAATCCGCTGATGATAAAGAAAACACCAGTGCCAAACATCTCCGAGGAAACAAACAGCGGTTGCCTGATTTGAGGAATAAAATCGCGGGCACGTACAATAGGCCCCGCTACCAGCTGCGGAAAAAAAGACACATAAAATGTATAATCCAGCAACCTGTTCAAAGGAACCAGCTCACGACGGTAAACATCTATGGTATAACTTAAAGACTGGAAAGTGAAGAACGATATTCCCACCGGCAAGAAAATATCCAACGGCTGGAATTTCCCATTCCACAAAGGAGCCAGTATCTGATAAAAGAAATTGGTGTACTTGAAATAACAGAGCAATCCTAAATTTATTCCCAGACTTGCCAGCAGCAAAACCCTCCGTTTCCATTGAGTTTCGGTATTCGCCATACGCCCTGCCAGCAAGAAATCCGTCACTGTCACCACCCCCAGCAAGAAAAAATAAAAACCGCTACTCTTATAATAAAAATAATAAGAAAACAGCGTTACAAACAGGATGCGTGCCGTATCCTTCTTCTGCAATAACATATAAATCAGGCTAAAGCCTAAAAACAGAAACAAAAACAAGCCGCTGCTAAAAATCATCGGTTGCTTGGCATTATAAGTCAATACCTCAGCCAGTTTACTCCAATCCAGTTGCCACATATTCATTATACGCTTTAATCAGTGCCTGATGTAATAAATTACCTTGTAAACGATATCCATCGGGAGTGAAATGAATGCCATCCGCACGAAGCATGTGGTGCTTCGTCCAGTTACGACAAGCATCTGTCTTTCCTCCTACTATATTATACATATCCCAAACTGCCATTTTATTCTCTTGTGCATACTCCTTTATAATACGCACCGCCGTTACGGTTCTCGGATTAATGGTACGTGCACGACGACGTCCCACGTATGCTCCGGGAGGTGTAGTCAGTAAAAAAGCCGCTTCAGGACAGGCTGCTTTCAACATACCCAACAGTCTGCCTATCTGCATTTTGTGAGCCTGAGCCAGATAACGGCGGCTATGTGCCTCATTGGTTCCAAAAGAAACAATAATCAGATCGGGATGCAAAGAAGCTATTTCTTTTATTTTTTCATCATCAGAAAAAGTAACAGAAGTAGCTCCATTAATGCCAATCATATGATAAACAATACCCGGTTCGCCCGTTTCATGTGCCAACCCACCGGTACGATATGAAATAACATCAGGATAAACAGCCTCAGCACCAAAATCATGTTCCAGACGACGACGGGTTATTAATGGATAAAGATGCCCCCGCACATGAGAATCACCTATATGGACTATCCGTACCGGTCCTGTCATATCATTCAACTTTTGAAAGAAAGGAGAAAGCGAACGGTTCTCATCTTCTATCACATTATCCAAAGAATGAGTAAAACTCGCCGGAAGTGAATCATGTACTGTTATCAGCCGCATACCCCGATGCATTTCCTTTGTTTCACCGGGTATGCGAAGCGGCTCCAACGGCCGGGACAATGCCGGAATAGCATCCTGAGCATAAAGACATGGAAACAGCAAGAACAGGAACAATACCATTGCTATACCGGACAGACCAGGAAATCTGTTATTCCTCCTCATAGGCTTTCCGTCTTTCATATTGCTCTTTGCCATACATCAATGTTTCAAATAAGATACCTGCCAAATGCTTGCCTCCCTTAAAATTGATATGGGTATAATCAAGATTCGCCATTTTTTGCCCGATCATATCGACAATGCTTCCTTGACCTCCCATTGCCTCATACATATTCCAAAAAGCGATATGGCTATCAGCCGCAATGGACTGTTGATAACGGATAAGATTCTTGACTCCGGGCATGGTGCGGAGATCTCCATTCTCGTTTTTATATTCACGGTCACCCACACTGACCAGTAAAATGCTGGTTTCAGGAAAAGCTGTCTTCAAATGTTCTATCACCGAAAGCATCCCTTTCTTATAGCCATCGTATTTTACTCCCCGTTCCGTAGCCACATTCAAACCATATTGGACCACAATCAAATCGTATGGACGAAGACGTTGGAAATCGCAAAGCGTATGTAAAGGAATACTACGTAAATGAAGCCCACTGCTACCACGTACGCTAAAATTATCCAAAGATATTCCCTGCCTGCCGTCCATAGCCACTCCATAGAAAGTAACAGAATCAGCTTGTTCCACACTCCACCGTACTTGTCCTATCCTTCCTCTCACCGAAACAGCCTGCACACCTCCTGTTCCTACTTCCTCATGTAACTCTCCTTCCGCAGCATTATTCACTTTAGAACGGACAGCGGCAAAACCTTTATTCAGGAAATAAAAAGTAGAAACCTCACAGGTATCCAGTCGGGAAGCGTATTTACTCTGTCCTTTCAACTGTACATAAGCACCTTCACGAGGAAAAAAATAATGTCCGGAAATATCTTGCTGCATTTTATCAAAACCAACGGAGTCATTGGATGAATGACTGCTCCATCCCCCAAAAGTATGGCGTACCGTAGGACGGTAACCGCTGATGGAAGAGGTTACAGGAACATATCCCACTCCGCAACCACCAAATTCTTGTTGAAGCATTTCGCGCAAATCGGCAGTAAAAATATCAGCTTCTATAAAAGAATCACCGAAGTAAGCGATACGCACAGGGCGTTTCATGGTTTTCACTTTGGAAAGTGCCTCATAAAAATGTTTCATTCCCCGCATGGTGGAATCCGAATAATCCTCAATACAGGTAATACCCGTTTTACATGTATCCACAAAAATAGGTTTTACAGGAGGAGGAAGGACAATGGTGTCGGAATCACATACTTCTTCTTCCACATCCGGACGGATATCAGCCAGCAGGTCCACCTTGCGCAACGGTTTGCCGCCCACCGACATGGAGGGGAGGAAATACAGCCCCATTAACACTCCTACTACAATAAGAGTGAGAAGAAAAGTGGCCGGTATATAGTTTTTCATATTGCTATATTTGTAAATTAACCGCAAAAGTAGTGATTTTTTAGACGGAGTACTTCATGATAGAGGCTAAAAAAAGAAAAAAGACTGCGCCAGAAAGAGGGCAACAGTCTTTTTCTTTAATGATGAAAAGACAGATTCAAATCGTCTTTTCTATGTTCCACACAAAAGCACGTAATCCCAATTGTTCGGTTTCCTTATCCATTTTATGCAAAGCGTCCAATAAAGGCTCCACTTTGGTATCATCTACCACTGTCATAATGGCCGAGCACATACTGGGCCACGCGTGACTGCCATAATGCGGTTCTCCTTTTACAGAGCCGCGCCCCTGCAACTGCTGCCAATAACTGAATCCACGACAATTCTGACGGTCCAACAACGCCAGAATACGTTCGTAAAAAGCTTGGTCGAAAGTGATGAAAACTGATTTCATTATTCCATTTTTTATTTTAAGTTCTGTCATCCGGTCTCCTATTCATTTCAATCCGGATAACAACTATATTAATTATTCTTTTTTGCCTTTGGTCATCTCCGTCTTATGTGCTTGATAATAGTCATTCAGTTCACGGGAAGCTTTCATCTTCTTACGGTTACGCTTGATACCTGTACCCGCAAATGAACAGTAGAGCACCGGAACCAAAATCAAGGTGAGCACGGTAGATACAGTCAAACCACCGATTACGGACACCCCTAAAGGCTGCCACATTTCAGAACCTTCCCCTCCTCCTATCGCCATCGGCACCATGCCCAGAATAGTGGTCAAAGTGGTCATTAAAACCGGACGTAAACGACTACGGCCCGAAACAACGACCGAATGAATAACAGACATACCCCGCTCACGACATAAGGTAATGTAATCAATAAGCACGATACCATTCTTCACTACGATACCAATCAACATGATACCTCCCAACAAACTCATGACATTCAATGTAGTCCCCGTTCCATACAATGCCATCAATACCCCACTGAATGCAAACGGAATAGAGAACATAATGATAAACGGATAGGTCAGAGACTCAAACTGGGCAGCCATTACAATAAATACCAATATAATAATCAAAACAGCCAAAGTTCCCAGATCGCTGAATGAATCCTGCTGATCCTCATAAGACCCTGCCACCTGGATACTGATACCGCCAGGTAAATCCATCTTATCAATAATAGACTCACCCGCTGCCACCACACTACCTAAAGGCGCACCTGAAATCACAGCAGATACTGTTACAATACGTTCACGGTCTTTACGTTCAATAGTAGGAGGAGCTGAACGCTCCACTACCGTGCCGATATCTTTCACCCGAATCGCTTTACCTTCATTGGTATAAATCAAAATATTCTCCAAACTTTCAATACTGGTACGGAACTGGGGAGCATAACGCACCTTGATATCATATTCGTCACCATCTTCCCGATAGTAAGAAGATAAAGCACCATTAACACGGTTACGCAGATACAAAGCTGCTGTAGAAAGATTCAAACCGTGTAAAGCCAGTTTTTCACGATCAAAATCCACCTGATATTCCGGCTGATAATCCTGACGGCTGATATTCACCTCAGACACACCGTTCACTTTCAATAAAGCTTCTTTCAATTCAGCGGCTGCCTTATCTGTTTCTGTAAAATCATATCCATAGATTTCAAAATCGGCAGTGGCCTGTCCACCCATGCCTCCACTGCTACCACCCAGGATAACCTGGGCTTTATCCAGTTCGGGATAGGCTTTCAGATCCTCACGCATACCATCGCAGACTTCTGCCAACGTAACAGAACGCTGATCGGGATTATAAAGGTTGATATTGAATGAAATGATATGGCTACCATTATCCTGAATAGAAGCCCAAGTATTATCCGCATCAGCCTGTCCCACAGTATAGTTACAGATACGCATCACCCCTTCATATTTCTTCAGCCACCTTTCGGTCAGCTCCTGGGCCAATGCCTGGGCACGCTCTACGCGAGCTCCGATAGGCAATTGTAATTGAACAGAAATACGACTGTTGTCTTGTGACGGAAAAAACTCTGTACCAATTCCTTTCGCACAAATCAGACTCAGCAGAAAGAACCCGAAACAACCGGCAATAATGGTCTTGCGGTGACGGACAGCCCAGTTCAAACGTTTCTGATACCAGTTATCCAATCCATCCAACGCACGTTCTATCGGTTTGTAGAATGTGACAAACCACTTACTTTGTTTTTTTTGCAAGCGAAGCATCTGCGCACACATCATCGGAGTAAATGACAGAGCCGAGATAGTAGAAATAGTCATAATGACACACATCATCCAGCCCAACTGACGGAACAAAACTCCCGACATACCACTGACCATCGTCAACGGGAAGAATACCGCAATCATGGTCAATGTGGATGCGATAACAGAAATTGCCACCTCATTTGTTCCATGGATAGCCGCCTGTTTCGGCTCGGAGCCACGCTCGATATGGGTCGTTACGTTTTCCAAAACAACAATAGCGTCATCCACCACATTACCAATCGCAATAGAAAGGCACGACAAAGAAATAATATTCAGAGATCCCCCATCCGTGATAGCCAAATAAATAAAGGAGGCAATCAATGACATGGGGATAGTGATACAGATAATCACCGTAGCACGCCAACGACCTAAGAAAACAAATACCACCAAGACCACAAACAGAATGGCATACATAATAGTTTCCGTCAAACTGTCGATGGTATTCAAAATATTATCCGAAGTGTTCACAATAACCCCCAGTTTCACATCACTGGGCAGTGACTTCTGTAACTTAGGCAACTGCTCCATTACTTTCCGGGAAATGTTCACTGAGTTTGCTCCCGATTGTTTCTGTACAACAATCATGGCTCCCTGCACCCCGTTATTATAGGTTTCCTGAGCACGTTCTTCTACAGAATCGACTACCGTTGCCACGTCACGCAAATACACCGAAGCACCATTGCGTATACCCACTACGATATTCTCCATTTCTTTCGGGTCCTTGAATTCTCCTTCCACACGCAAGGAATAGGTATTACTGCCCACATCGAAAGTTCCACCCGGAGTATTCTTATTTTCAGCCCCGACAATGGAACTGATGGTCTCAATCGTCAGATCATATGCTTCCAGTTTGTTGGGATCACAATAAATATTCACCTCACGCTTCGGCGCACCGGCAATGGACACCGTTCCCACACCGGGAACACGAGCCAAAGGATTTACTACATTATCATCCAATATCTTATACAAAGCCGGCTGACTTTCTTCTGCCTGAACGGACAACAGCAGGATAGGAATCATATCCGTACTGAACTTAAAGATAATCGGAGTATTGACTTCATCGGGAAGCTCCGAACTCACCATATCCAATTTATCACGCACATCATTAGTCAACACATCAATATCATAGCCATATTCGAATTCCAAAGTGATAACTGATATATTTTCTGAAGACTTGGATGTAATATGTTTCAAATTACTAACCGAGTTCAACGTATTTTCCAACGGACGGGTTACGTTGTTCTCTATATCGGAAGCACTGGCACCCTGATAAGATGTCATAACCATAATGGTATTGGTATCAATATCGGGATACAAGTCTACCGGAAGTTTCGACAATGAGAACAGACCAAAGATCGCTACGGCCAAAAAGCATAACGAGGTCATAATCGGTTTTTTAACCGCTCCTTCGTATAAACTCATGTTTGTTAAATTAAAAATTAAGAACTAAAAAATCATATATAGGTAAATAAATATGGAGTATTATCAACTAATTCTCAATTTTTAATTTACTGCCACTTCCACACCATCGGCCAAACGGGTCTGACCGGCAACCACCACCTGCGAATTATCCTCCACCCCGGAAATCAATTCATATTCGGTTCCCATCCGACGTCCCAATTCTACTTTATTATAGGAAACCTTACCGTCTTTGTAGACATATACATAACGGTCGCCCGAACCGGCACGTTTCACAATAGCCTGATCAGGAACCACCACATGCCGCAATGTACCAAAGCTCACAGTCACACGGCCAAACATTCCCGGACGTATACGCTGACGGGTATTAGCCAATTTTACCTCTACAGGAAAAGTATGAGTAGCAGCATCAATAGTAGGATACACCAAACTAACTTTCCCTTCGAATTCCTCATCACCATACACATCAAATTTCACCTTTACGATCATACCTTTAGTCACTTTCGGGAAATAAGGTTCGGATACATTGATCAACAGTTTAACCGGAGTGATCTGTTCAATGACCAACACAGGAGTGGAAGCGGAAGAATATAAATCACCGTTATCAAAATTACGTGCTGTAACCACTCCATGAATAGGGCTTAACAACTGCGTATTCTCCAACAAATTATTATAGGAAGTACGACGTACATCTAAAGCTGTTTTTGCTGCATCCCATTCAGATTTGGAAGCTCCACCCACTTTGTACAGTTCATCCATACGTCTGAATTCCGTTTCTTCATTTTCTAATTGCAATTTCATTTGTTTCAGATTTGCCGCATCCATCTGTACTAATTTCTGTCCTTTGGATACATGGTCTCCCACTTCAACAAAAATACGGTCTATACGCCCGGGAGAGGTCGGAGCTATATTATTTTTCGCTTCCGCTTCAACAGTGGCAGTATATTCTTCTATCTGATCTACATCGCGGGAAGTTACGGAAGCAAGCCGGACTACCGGTTTGTCCTCCATAGCGGTATCAGCAGCTTCCTTACTCTCCGTTCCACCTGAACATGCCCCCAGCATAGTTACCACCAGCCAAGCTGCGAATTGAAAATATTTTCTCATACTGTTATCTTTATGTTAATGTGTTATTGTTCCGTTACTTCATCAATGCCTAAGACTAAATCCAAATCAGCTTTAGCTACCAGATAGTCATAGATGGACTGGTTATAAGTCAGTTGGGCCTCTGTTAAAGCCACTTCCGAACTATTCAATTCCAAGATAGTTCCTTTTCCAACTTCATATCTTTTTTCGGCAATAGTACGCCCTTTCTCCGCCTGAAAGACAGCTTCTTTATTACTTACCACCTGTTCCGTACTAGCGGCCATATTATCCAAATAACCGGTAGCTTGCATAGTGAGTTGCCGCTCTGTATTGATACGGTTCTCTTCCAGTTGTTTCATCTGGATACGGGTCTGTTTCAATTGAGTAAAATTACTTCCTTTGAACAAAGGAATGCTTAGATTCAGGCCGATAGTAGAATAGGGCCTCCAATCGTATTCCTTGAACTTGAAATTATCATTCATTGAAGTATACATATATTGGAAACTGGCAGAAAGGGTCGGCATAAAGTTGGTATACTGCAACTTCAGCGTCTGCTTTAATTGCAATGCATTCAGTTCCAATTGCTTCAACGTACTGTTATTTGTCAAATTGTCTGGACGAGGCATTGCCTGACGAGTAAACATAGACATTTCATAATCCTTCAGATTGCCTTCAACCGCTACCTTTACATCAGACTCCATTCCCATCAAGACCTTCAACTGCAAATTTGCCAAATTCACTCCGTTACGGGCAGACACCACGGTAGGTTTCAAGCTGCGCATCTGCACATCCGCACTAATCTTATCATATTCACTGACAGTCCCCTGTTCATATTTAGCTTTCACCACATTATAATTATCTTCACTCTGCTTATAACTTTTAAGCAGCACTTCATAACTGTCCTGTGCCAAAAGCAACTGAAAAAATGCCTTGGTCACTTGATTTACCATATCCAGACGTGAAGCACGTGATTTCTCTACCGCCAGGTTCACATCTGTACTTGTCAAACTGATACTTTTGTAAAGAGCCGGAGCAAAGACAGGCAGACTGACAGACAGACCACCACTATAAGTATTATCTGTACCGACTTCAATCACCTCTCCCATCATGGCGAATGACTGCTTTTTTATGGCTCGTGAATAACTGCCCACCAAACTGGCTTCTGGGAAAAGACCGGCATAAGCTTCCCGGCGGGCTTCTTTCTTTAACAGGATTTCCTGACCGGCGACTTTAATGGTGGGATTGTCGCTCAATGCTATCCGGACTGCGTCCTGTAAGGTAATCCTCAATGTGTCTTGTGCTTGTGCACTTTGTATTGCTACATAAAGCAGCAAAAACAAGGTTAACGTAGGTTTGCAATAAAATTTCATTAACTATTATTCTTTATTTAGTGACTTATTTAATTTCTAACCATACTTATTATGTTCGTTTCCTTTTAAATTCAATAAAAAATTATCCACAATCTTCAACCCCTTTTCAGTGGAAATGCCACGCATATGCATAAATACAACTGTTTCATAAATTTCACCAAGCGAATAGGACTTGCATATTTCCGAATGCAACAACAAATCCATCTGCTCACATACCATAGCGCGTACAATATTATAATTTACATCATTTCTAAAAATGCCTTGTTCCACTCCTTTGCGATAAAATTCCATAGCCGAATCCAAATTCTCCTTCCGGCTTTCGTCAATGTAACGCATTACCTTGGGATATTTCTCAATATCCTCAAAGAATTTCCTGTTTGTATTCTGAAAATCCTGGGCACTTCTTTGAAAAAACTTCAAGAGGACTTCCAAAACATTTTCTGCTTTGGAAGCCACTTGAGTCATATATTCCTGCATCTCCTCCCGATGTAACTTCATGACATCAAGTAATAAATCCTCTTTGTCATGGAACAATTCATAAAGCGTACGTTTAGATATAGATAATCCGGCAGCAATATCATCCATTCTCACTGTTTTGACACCTTTCTGGGCAAATGATTTCGCTGCCGCCAAAACAATGTGTTCCTTCACTACCGTTTTATCCATTCTTTTTTTCCTGACGCTATTCATTCTTAACATAAAGGGAGACAAAGATACATTTATTTTATAATACCTAACTTAGAACTTCTGACAAACTCTATCAGATGTACAATTTCAGGACTAGACGGAACCTGTTCTTCAATACGACGCAATGCATCCTCTGTAGATGTATTCACTTTATACAATATACGGAAAGCATGCGCTATATGTTTAATAACCGTTTCCGAAAAACCTTCATGTTGCAACACGGTGGTATTGATGCTGTAAAAAGCCGTAGGCTCATGGGCTGCCACACAATAAGGAGGAATATCCTTGGTAAAACGACACCCGCCCTGTACGGCGGCATAAGTCCCCAAACGAGTCTTTCCCTGCATCAGTACATTGGAAGTAAGAATAGCATAATCCTCGACTACACAACAACCTGACACCTGCGAACCGTTACCAATAATACAGTTATTACCGATGGTCACATCATGTGAGATACGTGCTCCCTGCATAATAAAGTTACCGCTTCCTACCACAGTTTCATCTCCGGCGAAAGTGGCACGAATAATTACCGCATTCTCACGGATGGTATTATTATTACCTATACGGGCGATGGTATCATCACCCGTATATTTAAAATCTTGCGGAGTAGCAGCAATTACAGCTCCGTTATAAATGGTATTTCCGTTACCGATGCGTGCGCCGCTCATAATGCTGGCGTTGGGCATAATTACATTATCATCACCTATCTCCACATTCTTATCAATGTAGGCAAACGGGTGAATAGTTACGTTTTTCCCGATTTTTGCAGACGGGTCTACATAAGCTAACGGACTAATCATATTCATATTATTTTTAAGGTTAATTATTCACGTCCACCGCCCAATGCGCTGTACAGATTGATAACAGCCTGCATACGCTGGAAAGTATCGGATACTTCGTTCAACTGGGCACTCAGCAATGACTGTTGTGCAGTAATGATTTCCAGATAAGTGGCCTTTCCCGCCTGAAACAAATCATTGTTCATCTCCACCGCTTTTTGCATTTCAGAAACCTGTGCCTGGTGCTCGCTCAACTTTTTGTCTGCCGTATCATACAGGAACAAAGCATCACTTACTTCCTTACCAGCTTCCAGAATAGTCTGCTGATAATTCATCTTGGCAATCTGTTCTTCCGCTTTCGATACTTTCAAGTTGGCAATCAATTTTCCACGCTGGAAAATGGGTTGCGTCAATGAGCCGATAGCATTCCAAAGCATAACGGCAGGATTAGAAATCACTGTACCATTGGAACCATTAGTCCATCCCAGAGTACCTGTAATATTAACACTGGGATAAAAAGCGGAACGCGCCTGATTGGTAGTATAATAAGCGTCGGCTAATGCCAATTCTGCCGCTTTTACATCGGGCCGGTTCTCAAGCAACTGTAAAGGAACTCCCACCGCCAAATCTGCCGGCATCACTTGTTCCTCCAATGTTCCACGGTCTATGTTCTGAGGAGCCTTTGCCAACAATACGGAGATAGAATTCTCAGTTTCACGCACCTGGCGTTTCAAGTCCTCCGTCTGGTGATAAGCCCCTTTACTCTGTGCCACAGCAGCTTCGGTAGTCATACCGGCTTCCTTCATAGCTTCCATAGTGCGCACTGTTTCTTTCATTAACGCCACATTCTGTTCGGTCACACTGACTTGACGGTCTAGCATCAATAAAGAATAATAAGCATTGGCTATACCACCAATCAACTGTGAACGCACTGCCTGCTGATAGGCCTTACTTTGCAAATAAGAAGCTTTCTGACCACGATGGGCATTCAGCAATTTGCCGAACAAATCAACTTCCCAGCTTGCAGAAGCAGGTAAAGTATAATTCTTTACAGGAGTACTTTTGTCCACACTAGTCAACGAACCTTGTGGAGCAAGGGCCAAAGAAGGGAGATAAGACAAACGAGCTGATGTCAATAACGCCTTGGCCTCCTTTACACGCAGGATAGCAGCCTGCATATCTACATTGTTTGCCAATCCCTCTTCAATCAGCATCTGCAATTTCGGATCACGGAAAATTTCCTTCCATGACAAGTTACCCATATTGGTTGTATCGTTAGCAGCCAATGTATCGTTGGCGGCAACCGGGTCACGATAGATGCCAGTGGCATCTATCGACTCGGGACGATCATATGATTTATAGATGTGACAACTGCTCAACAAAAGCGTTGCACAACACAGTCCTATTATCTTTTTCATTGTTCTTCTGTTCATTTACGGGTGTATTGTTCAATTTCGGGTTCAACCTCTGTATTGTCCACACTTTCCCATTCAATCGGTTTGAATTTCTCTTGTAACCATTGGAATACCACAAACAATACGGGTACGATAAAGATCTGGAAGATCATACCAATCAACATACCACCAATAGCCGAAGCTCCCAAAGTACGGTTACCATGAGCACCAACTCCCATAGCCAACATCAACGGAATCAAACCTACAATCATGGCCAATGAGGTCATTAAGATCGGTCGCAAACGGGCTGCCGCACCCAAAACCGCAGCCCAGGAAATACTCATTCCCTGCTTACGGCGATCCAAAGCAAACTCTACAATCAGAATGGCATTCTTCGCCAACAATCCCATCAACATGATCAATGCAATCTGCATATAAATATCATTTGACATGGTTCCTAAAATCATCTTCAAAGCCGGAATATTTCCCAATGCTGCAAATCCGTTTACAAACAGGAAGCTACCCAACAGACCGAACGGTACTGAAAGCAATACGGACAACGGCAGAATGTAACTTTCATACTGTGCACTCAGCAACAAATAAACGAATACAAAACACAGAATGAAGATGATACCTGTGGAACTGCCACTGGTAGATGCCTCTTCACGAGCCATACCTCCCAACTCATAACCGAAACCGGCAGGCAGGTTTTCCTGCGCCACTTCGGCAATGGCTTGCAGAGCCTGACCGGAAGTGTAGCCTGATGCGGGAGCCACCATCACCTTCATGGAGGTGTAGATCGTGCTGCCCGCGGCTTTCACTTTTTTCGCGAGAGGAGCGATGTAGGCATCGTAAGTAGAGATCGGCGTTTTGCCGTCAGCCTGACGCGGCCACTGTCCGCGGGGGTAGAGGCCGCCGATGCCCACATCAATCCAGTGACGCGGGACGTGGAACCACGTCATGTCAGACTGTGATTCCAGCCAATTCATGGCGGCTGTGGCGTTTTGGGTCATTGTCAGAACAAGCTTCGGGTCGCTGTGGCAGTCACCGCCCTCGATCGTC
>OHFM01000487.1_pt1 | contig 16048 bp, 9 predicted proteins | sample 1567511 | NCBI WGS metagenome assembly OHFM01 (sample SAMEA3879571, study PRJEB24766) | human gut metagenome | biome: human-associated habitat; feature: feces | place: USA | collected 1985/1987
TTTGTATATATCATTCCTATGATAATAATATTGACGCTGTATCGTGACTGGAAGCTTGTACTTGCTGCCGGTGCGGCATCAATAGCAGCCAATGTCATATTTGTCTTTTATTATCTGGGCAGTATTTCCAATACGGCAACCGATATTACAGAGTTTGAAATACAGCTTGCAGTGCTCATACTGCTTACGGCATTTGCGGTTGCAGCAACAAGGATTCTGATAAAGATCAATGCGCAGGCAATTGCCGATATAAGCGTGCGCGAAGAGCAGCAGCGGGAGGCTTATGGGCGTATCATGGAGATAAGCCGTAAAGTAAGTGCCAATGTAGATAGAATTAATGAGCTGTCAGAGGATGTAAGAACACGTACTGATATGACCAAATCAAGTGTCAATGATATTGCTTCAGGTACGATGGAGACGGCACAGAGCATACAGGGACAGATGGAGATGACAGGCAGCATCCAGCATCTTATTGATGATATGTCAGTACTGTCGGAAAATGTTCTCGGAGAATGTAAGTTCCAAGGTAATGGTATCCATGAAGAGTTTACAGGAGAAGGCTGAGCAGGTTAGCGAAATAATTGCAATGATATCAGATATTGCGGAACAGACAAATCTTCTTTCACTTAATGCATCAATTGAGGCAGCACGTGCAGGTGAAGCAGGAAGAGGCTTTGCTGTTGTGGCAGAACAGATTCGCAAACTGGCAGAACAGAGTGCACAGTCCGCAGTGGATACCAGAAGTCTGATCGAAGGCTCTCTGCAGGAAATTGAGAGGGGAAATCAGGCAGCTGAAGCGGCAGCGGAATCACTGGAGCAGATTGTGACCGGAGTTAAGGAGATTGCGGCAGATTCCAGGAGACTTAGTGAAGAATCAACAGCGCAGGCACAGGCAATGGAACAGGCAGAAGTGGGAGTGAACCAGATCTCTGAGGTAGTACAGTCCAATTCCGCATCTGCGGAGGAATCTTCTGCAACCAGCGAGGAATTGTCGGCACAGGCATATTCCTTAAATGAAGTGGTAGGCAAATTTACATTACGCAGAGATTAAACTATTAGGAAGAAAATAATTGTTTATGAAATACCGATTTATCAGGCATTGGAAACGGATGCAAAATAAATCGGTATTTTTTTACTCATAACTTTCATTATGACTGAAACATTCATTCCTTCATTATCCTTTAGAATTGTAGAGGTAGAAAACAGGAGATGCGGGAATGAGTCAGAAACATTCGGAACAATATAAAATTATAGGACAGGCGATTAAAAAATATCGAAAACAACGAGGACTTACACAGGAGCAGTTGGCGGACAGAGTAAGTATTAGTATCAGCTATCTCACCAAGATCGAGGCACCGAATTGTGATCAGCCGTTTTCTTTGGAGGTAATATTTGATATTGCTGAAGTGCTGGAGATACCGGCACATGTATTATTGGAGGATTTATAATTTTGTGACAGAGATGAGATTTGCAGTAAGAAAATCTACAGCGTTTGTGAAAAACAAAAAGCGGAACCACTGTAAAATCAATGTTTCCGCTTCTTATATGAGAGCTGCTGACGGGAATCGGACCCGTGACCTCCGCACTACCAATGCGACGCTCTACCGACTGAGCCACAGCAGCATCACGTGACGGCTAACGCAATCACCGTGATTCATTCTAACAAAAGAGATACCGTTTGTCAACAACAAAAATTGCAAATTTTAACAGTATTTGTCGATGAGAAAAAATTGACACAAAATCTACGAAAAGTAAAATATAAGCAGATGTAAAACAAATTTTTACTTTATAGTAAAATCATCTATATTTAGTACGGGGATAAATGTTAAATTATAGAGTAAATATTTTAGAAAGATAAAACCTCTATATGAGGCGATGGTAGGTGCACATGCAGAAAGAAGAGACAACAGGAGACCATCAAGAATTTGATGAGATGTACCGCAGGACACAGGCGGAAATATACAAGTTTATCCGCTACAGGGTGGCAGACAAGGAACTGGCAAAGGATGTCCTGCAAGAAACGTATTATGTTGCGTATAAAAAGTGGGATATTCTCTGTGAACATTCCAATCCAATGGGATGGCTGATCAATACTGCCAAGAATAAAATACGTGAACTGAATAAGTCATTGAAGAAGATAGAATGTGAAGTCGACCTGGATGCCGACGAATATACATTCACGGAAGACGGTTACGGAAAATCAGAACTTGATCTCATAATAACGAAAGGCCTGACGGAAGAGGAGAAGAACAGATTTTACAAATATTTTCTTCACGGGTATTCAATTTCTGAGCTGGCACAACTTGAGAAAATATCCGAGAACAATATGAGTGTCAGGATCAGCAGATTGAGAAGCAAGATAGCCCAAAACATACCCGACGAGTCCGGTATCGACAAAAAATACAAAAAATCTGTAAGAATTGACAAAAAAGAATCATGTACTTAACGAGGGACCAATATTACACCAGATAAGGATATGCAGAAGGGAAAGGAATTGGAATTAAAATGAAGAAGCAGGATAACGAAAGCCTGATTCAGGAGCTTACCAAGCGGTTGGACTGGTACATTATGGAAGCATCAGATGAAGAGTTTGATGCGGATGAAGTACAGACATTAATGAAACTGCTGGACAACCTGAAAACAGAGGAAGACAATGTAGAAGATGAATTGCCTGTGGAAGAGGCATTGGATGATTTCTGGAAACATTGTGAGGAAAGGGAAGAAGAGGAGCGCCTGTTGCTTGGCACCGAAGAAGAGAAGGACAAAAGTGAACCTGTTGCAGAGAAAGAGGAGGACAAGCCCAGGGAGGGTAAGCTTCATAAAGTGCTCTGGTACTTTCACAGACGCAGATTTGTAGTGGTGACAGTAGCGCTGCTTGTCGTAATGATACTTGGCGGTTCCTGGCAGGTAGTTGCCAATGCGGAGAAGCATGGAGGTTTCTTCTGGTGGATGGATAAGAATGAGGAAGGAACTACTATGATTACGGCACCGGAAGGTGTGGAGGATTTTGTGAATTTTGAAGTGGGAAAATGCTATAGTATAGAAGAAGTACCTAGCGAATACAGTGAGTACGTGAGGGAACTACTTGAAATTAAAACAATTTCGGATTATTCATTTGACTATGCCAAAATACATAAGGATCAAAGTGATGATACGGTATCAGTACTTATGAAAAATGATGAAAACAATATAAGATTTCAAATAAAAATATATCCACAGGAAATTTTGAGAGTTAGAGAAACATATCCAGGATATGTTTTTGAAACAGAGTTTGAAGATGAGGGAATATTTTTTGACGTTTTTTCTAAAGAAGAGATATCGGGGGAAAATACATATTTGATGTATTTTTATTATGGTAAAGAAAAATATATCGTTATGGGAAGAAATGATAAAAGTGTATTACAAGATATAGTAGTAGAGTATAAGAATGTAGTTTTGAACCACCATAATAAGTAAGTGAAAAGAAGCTTGGAAGAATTTCTAAGCTTCTTTTTACGTGTACAAATAGACAAAGAAAGGAGGGAAGGTACTGCTTGGAAAATTTGAAAAAAATACGTTGAATGAATTTTAAAAATCTGATTTGGGTATAGAAACCATAAGTTAGTCATGCAATGGTATACTGAATAGGTATCCTCCTGCAGAAGGAGGTCCTATGCCGAAAGAAGAAAGGAAAAAGGGGACACATTTAACTTGGGATGACAGGCATGAAATTCAGAAGGGATTGAAAGAACATCGTACCTTTAAAGAGATTGCATACATTATAGGCTGTTCACCTGATACGGTTTCCAAGGAAATACGCAGGCATCGTTATCATAAGTTGCGAAGCAGGGATGGCATACTTCATGCAAGTCCCAACCGGTGTAAATACCGAAATAGCTGCAGGCGTTGGGATGTGTGTAAAAAGAAGAAGGGACATAAGTGCAGAATTCCATGCCGGGAGTGTATCAGCTGCAATAAGCTGTGTCCTGACTTTGTGGATGCACCATGCCCAATAGAACACAAGGCGCCTTATGTGTGCAATAACTGCCCCAAGTCCATCAGCTGTCTGTTTGATAAGTACCTGTATAACGCTGATTATGCCCATAAGGAGTACTGTGAAACGCTTAGGAAATCCAGACAGGGAATAGACATGACCAGAGATGAACTGGCAGCATTGGACAGTCTTGTGAGCCCGCTGATCAGGAAAGGACAGCCCCTGGCACATATCCTGGCGCATCATGCAGAAGAGATTCCCTGTGGGGAACGAACGCTTTATAAGTATATCAGTGCCGGCTATCTGACCGCAAGAAATCTGGATATGCGGAGAACGGTAAGATATCGAAAAAGAGTGAGAAGCGTTCCAACTCCCAAAATCAGCTATCGTAAAAAAGAAGGACATCATTATTCAGACTATCTTGATTTTATTGCGAAAAACGAAGGCATACGAGTGGTACAGATGGACACAGTGGAAGGAAATAAAGGCGGAAAATTACTTCATACGCTGTTATGGCCGGGAAACAATCTGATGCTGGCATTTCTGATTGAAACCAAAGAAATGAAGAATACCGTAGCTGCTTTTGAATGGTTGGAAGAGACGTTGGGAAGTGAAATGTTTCGGGAACTGTTTCCTGTAATACTGACAGATAATGGATGTGAGTTTGCAGATCCGGAGTTGTTTGAAAAAGGACATGACGGAAAGAAGCGTACCAGAGTGTTTTATTGTGAATCGAGACATTCTGAGCAAAAGGGAGAACTGGAAAAGAATCATGAGTACATAAGATATGTACTGCCAAAGGGAAGTTCGTTTGATGGATTGAACCAGGAGCAGGTGTTACGTATGGTAAATCACATCAATAATACAACAAGGCCTAAACTTCATGGTTCGACACCCATGAAGAAGGCCCTGAAGTCATTTGACAAAAATGCAATGGAAAAGCTTGGACTGGAGATCATCCCACCCGATGAAATCTGTCTGAAGCCTGAACTATTGAAATAAATAAAACAGGCAGGAGGATACAGAAAAGAATAAACAGTTGATGGCAACCAGAAGTTATTCGTGCAAAAGACTTTTGGAGGCTTCCTTTAGTGTACCCTAAAATCCATTCATTTTTAATTATTATAGGTCAGAAAGGGATGAAAAACAACCTGAAAATGGAGAGAAACAGGGCAAAGCAGAAGTTAGTCGTGCAATTCTTTTTCTGAAGCATGGCAGTAGAAGTTACTAATGCAATCAACTTTTTTGAAAAAATTTGCGTTTTGGGTGAGAGTTTTTTCGATTTTTTGTACCTATATAAGTGAAGGGGTTTTTAAGCCGCATTTCAATAAATCCAGAGAGAAGGTTCAAACGAAATGTACGATACCGCAAAACGAGTCGCACTCGTCAAGCAGCGGGTGCGGGAAAACACCCTCCGGAGGCAGTGGCGCGGCATATATGGGCTGAGCGCAGCGTGTATGCTGCTGTTCGCGGTGATGATGCAGGCGGCGGATGTGTTTGCAGTGCAGGAGCAGACAGCCGCATGGGGCGTGTTCGGCGCGATGCTGCTGCGGGAGGACGTGGGCGGCTATGTGCTGGTGGCCGTCGTCTCCTTTGCAGCGGCGGTGGTCGTTACCGTGTTTTGCACACGATTGAGAAAAAACAATAAACAGCAGGAACAAACCAAGGAGGATGAGGAAACATGAAGAAAAGATTTTTAGCGGCGCTGCTGAGCCTGTGCATGACGCTCACGCTGCTGCCAACTACGGCGTTTGCAGCGGTGAGCGATTCGCTGGGCAACACACCCGAGGAAAATCAGGCGATTTTGGAGCAGCTCTCCGCCCTGACCGGCGGCAGCAGCGACCAGGTGCTTTCCATGCTGAACGCTTTGGGGCTGCTGGATGAAGACGGCAATTTCAAGGTGGATCAAACCATCACGCTGGACGGCCAGGTGTTGACACTGGCGGCTGTCATGGAGCTGCTGGAAAATCCCGCCACGGATCTCACCCGTATAGCCGACGTGGATGGGACTCCGGTGGCGCTGGGCGATTTGAAGACCATGATCCAAATCGAACAGGAGCTGCAGCGGATCAAGGACACCTATTTCTCCGGCAGGGAGTTTACCGGGGAAGCTCTGGAGAATCTCAATAACCTGATGGAGCAGTTGGAGCTGCAGGGCATCAGTTTGCAGTATTCCGCCTCTGCCACAGCGCCTGCGGGCGTTGAGACGGTGGATATGAGCGGCATGATGAGCCAAACGCTGGGGGAACTCGCAACCAACAGCTGGAGCTCCGGGACTTTTACTGTATATGGCGGAAAACCGGTCGGCTTTTCCTACCGCATTCAAAAAGGCCAGCTCAGCGAGTATATCACCGGTGTGGAGGTCTCGATAGGCGAGACGAGTGGGGTCGCCCAAGGCGACGGGTCCTACAAGCTGACCTATGACGTAGGCTCGACTTTCAGTTTAGATGGTTGTAAAATCACTGTCAAGGTTACAACCAAAGGAGGGAACCCAGACTGGCTCGAGGGTTCTTATTCCTATGGCGACCTGCTGGGGATGATTGAATTTTACGATGCGGAAAATCTGGTGTTCTATGACGGCGCCGGTTATGCCGACCACTGTCAGCTCAAGCTAATAAAGACGGTTGGCGTCCCCACAATACAAACATCAATGACCGCGCCGAACTATGAGGAAAGATACGAAAGCACAACCACAATACAGGGGGATATGTATATTCCTTTGCTGGCAGATGAATACAATGCCCTCGGTGCCAACAATCCGGACTTCGTTGCGTTAAGCGATACCATCAGAATTCTGGATGGCGCTCGCAACTCGGTGCTTCCCGTCGACTCCGACCCATTTTATCAGCCATACAAAATCGATGCCAGCATCGAGTTTAACTGGAGTACCGATGTAGAGACCTATAATGGCTTTGCGCCGTATGGCTATAATAGTGACACACAACCCCATGCCCCGTTCTATCTGACGGAGTACAAGTTCAATGGAACATCTCTGGAGCTCAGCGGCGACAGAACGAGAGCGCTGGGCTGTACGATCAACAAGGGCGATACGGTCAACATCTCCCTGCAGTCTACCACGCAAAACAGAGGGAATCAACGGTACTGGCTGCCCTTCCGACTGTATATGAAAAGTGTACAGGGCGAAATCCAAAATTCCTGGGCCACCACCAAGAACAGCAACGTCACCGCCAGGCTGGTGGACACGGACGCCCCCACCATTCAAAGCGTCACGGCCCCGGCGGGAACCTATGCCAGCGGACAGCACGTGCCCATCACAGTTACCTTTAACGAGTTCGTGGATCTTAGAAACGCCCGCGTGGCCATCAATGGCAAAGAGTATACCGCCGCTGAGCTTTCCATGAACAACTACGGCGTCACGGCAATGCTCTGGTACCCAGTGCAGGATACGGATGCCACCACGGTCACCGTCAATGGTATGACCGGCGTGAAGGATGTTTTCGGTCATCCGCTGGATACCACACAGTATCCAAGCGAGCCGATTACCGACGTTACGCTGGAGAGCGTCTTGATGCGCAACGCTCCCACCGAGCTGACGGCCACCTACGCCAGCGGCAAGGCATCGTTCACGATGAACGCCAACATGGAGCAGGCCTACAAGACCGTATACAACAGTTATCACACCCCGGAAGGCACAGACCCGAAGGAAGCCCCTTTCCGCCTCGAGCTGAGGTACGACTCCGCGGTTGAACCAATCCATCTGCAGGTCTATCTGGACACAGAGAAGGAAGCCTTCACCATTAGCGACTATGCAATCGCACCCTCTGCTTTCGACCGCACCTATACGGTGACGCTGCAGGCCAACGAGGGCACGAAAGACGCTCCTGACTGGGTGAATGTTCTTCCCCTGACCCGGCAGTTCACGGTGGCAAAGAAAGTTTCCGCGCACACGGTGACCATCGTCCCGGAAGCGAATGACGCCGACTATACGATTTCCCTCGGCAAAACCACCCGCCCCACGCTTAAGGCAGAGGTTTTGGGGGCAGGCGGTGAGACGGCCAGCTACACCACCGGCAAATGGAGCAGCAGTGACACGCTCATTGCCACCATCAACGAGGATACCGGCGTTGTTGCCACCACAGGAACCAAGGTGGGAACCGTCACCTTTACCTTTACGGCGGACAACGGGACTGAGGACCCTGCCGATGATGTGACGGGCGAGTCAGAGACCTATACCGTGACGGCAGGCGATTCCCTGGCACTGGTGATTCCCGGCGGCGCGTCCATCGTGACGCGGGTAAATCAGCCCGCCACCGTGCTGTGGAGCTCCAACGCCGCGCTGATGGCGCCGAACAAAGAGTTCAATTACAGGATCGACCTGTATGAGGGCAACTACGCGAATGAGGCGGCGCTGAGCGGCCGCAAGCCCATTGCGACTTATACCGTCGGCAAGGATAAAAACAGCGTGCGGATCGAGGAGAATGTGCTCTCCAAGCTCTCCAACGGCAATACCCCTGCCTACACGGTATTGGTCTCCATGCCGCACCCCAACGCCGAGGGTGAGGGCGTCCGCCTGTCGGCACTTGCCTGGATCATCGTGCAGGCACCGCCTGCCACGGCCAAGCTGACACCGCCCCAGAGCATTTACCTCAAGGATACCGACGGCGCCGTCAATATCGACTGGTCGGTGGAAAACACTACTGAGGGCGCCCCTTTGCAGCCCACGCTGACCATTACCCGGGTCACAGAGGACAACACCACCACCAAAGTGGTGGACAGTGAGCGCCTATCCGGCACCTCCGGGAGCTTCCCCCTGTCATTACAGAGTGTGAAAGCCGGCAATCTGAAGGACACCTATCAAGTGGTTTTGAGCGTGGAGAATCCTGGTGAGGAATCTCCCAGCACCGACTCCTTCCCCCTGTATGTCTACGATGCCGACGCACTGAAGGTGCAGGACGACAAAGGAGCCACGATTTCTGCGCTGACCATGGACAATACCTCCAAGGTCAGCGGCAGCCTGCCCACCGTTACAGCTGAAATTTTGCAGCTGCGCCAGGAGTTGGGGCTGATCGAGTACATAGGCATCAACTATGACGAGTACGGATGGAACTCCTTTAAAGACGGCATCCAGTGGCTCTCCAGCAACAACAATGCCATTTCCGTCAACTACAAGCAGGGCGGACTGTATGAGGACATCAGAAACTTCTCCTTTGATTCCTACCTTCCCGAAACCAAAATGGCGCTGTCCGGCTTGGCCAACGGCACCGCAACCGTCACGGCTACCCATGCCGCCACGGGTATGCGTGCCGCCGTACAGGTGACAGCGAAAACGCTGCAAAATAAGTTCTATCTCTTCCAGCTGACGCCTGCAGCGGAAACTACGCTGCAATACACCGACGGCAAAGGTGTGCCCAAAACGGTCACGACCAACAGTGAAGGCGTGCTGGCGCTTTACGAACCCAACGGAATCGCCAGTGAGGTGTCTCTGCGGTCCGGCTCCGGCGCGGATATTTATCTGGGCACCATCTATAAAGAAAATCTGCGTTCCGGCGAGCGGGATGCCACAAAACTGCAGCTTTATCCCTTGAATACCTTCAGCCTTCGGCGAGTCGCCCGGGCATCTGTGACGCTCATCACGCCGGGCGGCGATCCGCTGGCGAACAAGACGGTGACCGTTCGTGGCGGCGTTTATAAAAACGGAGGCTACTGCGAGACAGCTCTGCTGGGCTCCAGGGCAGGAGCACTTGTCAGCGGCATCACCGGCGACACCTATACCACGGATGCGGCGGGAAATATAACCGTCTATCTGGATTCCACCCAGTTCTGGTCGGCCGAAAAGGGCGAGAGCAACACCACGGCGCTTTCCGCTATGGATCAGCTGGAGTACATTCTGGAGATCAGCGCAATTGACGGCGACAAGTACTATCCGCTGCTGCTGACCGTCAACGGCAAGCTGGGCGTGGACGATGTAATGCGCACCGCAGAGGGCGTTGTCTCTCTGGAGCGCGTGCCGACGGGGGAGGAAAACAAACCCTTCATTGTGGCGCAAAGCGTTGATTACGGTCTTGCCAACGGTCAGAAGGTGGATGTCCGCAGCTCGACTGGGAAGATTGGACCTAACAGCAGCTTTAAAACAGCAAGACTGCACACCACCATGTTCCTCTGGGGCGAGAAGATTGCCAACGCGCGGAATTACAGTCTCAAGCTGGCGGACGAATACGGCGTTATTCCTGCCGCCCAGAGCAGCAGTACCAAGCAGTATCCCTTCTCATCCATCCCTGTAGCGGAAAACGATCTGACCCTCACCGAGGCCACCATGACCACCTCTGGATGGATCGCCGACGGCAAGGATGTGGGTATGAAAACGCAGCTGAGCCTGAACGGCAGCCTGCTGCAGGAGAAAATAATGCCCTTCCGGGTCGTTGATCTGACCCGAGTGCCCAAGGTGACAGAGGATGACCGCGTCACCGGTATTCTGGCGACGATGGGATCCTCCAGTGGAGTGAATCAAGTCGACTTTGGCGGAGTGGGCGATAGTAACATTCTCAAGGTGCTGACCGGACGGCTGGATGATCTGAGCGGTCCGGTGGACACTTCCGTGTTCAAAATGATTATCACCCCCAGCGAAGATCCCTCCGTGTTCCGTGCCATGATTTGGGCCGGGTACAACACGCTGGAGATGGAGGACATGGACTATTCCGAGGACGGCGTGGCGTTGGGTGCGAATGTGCTGACGCAGAACCTGGAAGTGGGTGTGCCCGGGACCGGGGATCTGAGCCAGATGGCCCAGGGCACCTATGATCCCAAGGGGGACTACAAAACCAACTCCTTGGCCGACAATGTCACCAGCACGGATCTCAACTTGCAGTTGGAGGGCTTTTACGAAGCGGAAATCCGCTATAACACCGAAAAGAAGGAGTGGGAGGTTTTCACCGTAGGCGGCGGATTTACCACCGGCGTTGGTGTGGGCTTCTCCTTCAGCGTGAACGCCATGGCTGGTCCTGTGCCGTTGACAGCAACCTTTGAGCTGGGCGGTGCCATTCAGCTGGATTTCCGTACCGCAGTGCGCTACGGCCAGCAGGGACAGGGCACAGAGCTTGCCTGGAGCGATCCCACGGCCACGGCAGTGAATGACTTTTTGACCACGCTGCGTATCAACGCCTATGTCCACGCGTTTGGCGGCATTGGCTTTGACTATTCGATCGTGGCGCTGAAGATCGGCCTATTCGGCAATTTGGATGTGGACAGTCAGAATAAGTTCCTTTCCCGCACCTATCTTGCCGACGAGACAAAGCGCCAGATCAACGGTCAGGCCCTGGGGATCCAAAGCGAAGTGGGAATCAAATTTGTGGCCAGATTCCTGTTTATCTCCTACGAGGCGGTGATCGCCTCCGGAACCTTTGGAGCCACCAAGACTTTTAATAACTGGAAAACAATCGACGACTACTGGAATAGCGCCACCAGTGGGCTGAGCCTTGCTTCGCTGCGGATGGCGGCGGCCCAGAGCGGAATGCAGGTGGCTTCTGGCAGTGCAACGCTCCAAAGCCGGGACTATCTGGAGCAATATGCCCGTACCTGGGGCCAGCCCCAGCAGCGGATGATGCTGTTCTCTCTGGACTCCACCAGTGGGCTGGAAAACATCCAGACCAATGCCAACCCCACATCCTATCCACAGCTTAGCGATGACGGGAAGGTATTGACCTACATCAACGATGGCAACAGCAGCAGTATTTACGACAGCCGGGCGCATTTTTCCACCCTCAATGGCGGCGTCTATACTCCCTCCAGTGAAATTGACGCTCCCACAGGGTTCCCCGGCTACGGCGACACGAGCGTTTCTTTGTCCGGCACTGGCAGCTTCGCGGCGGCGGCTTGGGTTCGCATGGGCACCGACCTGCCGGGTAAAAATGCCGGTGATCCCGTGACATTGGAAGAGCAAAACCTGCTGATGAACAGCACGGAGATCGTAGCGTCCGTCTATAACGGCACAACCTGGACTTCCACCCGTCTAACCAACGACGGCACGCCGGATCTGGCCCCAGCCACGGCAGTGGGCGGCGACGGCAAAGCCATCGTGTTCTGGCGCAACGTCTACACCCCCGATCCCGGTACGCAGGGCAGCAACCTGCTGAATTTCACGACCAGAGATTGTATCATGTACAGTTGCTATGACAGCACTAACGGCACCTGGAGCAAGGCAAAAATGCTTTATAACGGTGCTACTGGCAGCGTGAAGGCGTTGCAGGCGGCCATGCTGCCCGACGGAACCGCTATGGCGGTTTACTCGCTGGACCGCAGCGAAACCGGAGATACCTCCGACTACGAGATCGCCTATTGTACCGTGGCTGCTAACGGAACTCCCGGTACAGCCATGCTGGCGACCTGTGACAGCAATCTTGACGAAAACCCCCAGGTCGTTGCAGCCAACTTCGGCAGCGGGGATGACCGATTTGTCATCGGTTGGCACAGTGTCCGAGACGGCAGCAGCGATATCCAGCTGTTGGCTGTGGACGGCAGCGGCACCATGTCCAACAGTTTCCCCGGCTCTCTGTCTGCCCTGACCAGCAGCGGCAACGCCGTCGTGGGCGGAGACTTCCGCTTCGCTTCCCTCAGCGGGAATCATCGCAGCCTCAATGATCTTACCATCGTCTGGAATGAGACTGTCAATAATGCCAACGGTGCGGTAGATCACGGCATTTTGAAGGCGGCCAAGCTGCGCTATGCCACAAATACCTACACTCTGTCCGCACCATTGGAATTGGCAGAGCTGCCGGATCGCACGCTGGCTGACCACTTTGATGCCTATGTCAGCGGCAGCAATCAGGTGCAGGCTGCCATTCAGGCCACCCGGTATGACGATGAAAACCCGAAGGTAATCGGCGGCGTGACCGTTCCGGGTGAGGAAACGATCCTCTATACCGCTACCTCTGATTTTGTCACCGATGCGGTGGCAGTGGAACAGATCGGTGTGGATTATGCAACGCTGGCGCTGAACAGCCTGACACCCATTCGCTTTACCATCCGCAACACCGGACTGAACGATGTGACAAACCTAACGGTCAAGCTTGGCAGCGGGGAAACCGCCACCCTTACGGAAAAACTGCTGCCCAATGAAAGCACCACCCTTACCGTCTGGCACCATGTGAAGGACCGCGTGACCGACCCGGGCTATACCATCACCGCCGCCGGCGGCATCAACGAAAACGGCACAGTGTATCTGGATTATCCCGACATTGGCATCTCGCAAATGGAAGTGATTGCGGAGAGCGCCGGCAAGCGCACGGTGCGCATGACCCTCTATAATTCCGCTGCCGCCACGCTGGCCGGCGGAAAGAGCCGCGAGGTGAAGCTTGCGTTCTATGCGGATGATCTGCATACCAAGCCTGCAGAGGTAGCCTGCACCACAAACGGCGTATCGGTTAACGGTAATGAAATCACCATTTCCGAAGACAGCGTCCTCGCCCGCATTGATCAGGGAACCTTTACACTGGATCTGACCTATGATCTGGGTGAGTATATGACATTCATTGGCAAAACCGAGATCCCCAATGTGGGTACCTATCTGTACGCCGAGGCGTGGGCGGAAGGTCAGATCGGTGGAACGGGAAGCAATCAGCGCCTGCCGGAGTATGACGGCAGTGACAGCGAGGCCACCGTCCATATGACCGGCGCACTGGCCCGCACCGGAGAGCAGCTGACGATGGATGTGACACAGGGGAACGACGGCAACGGTCACAGCACCGCCGCCATTACCCTGCGCAACAACTGCCTGCAGTCTCAGGCTGGCGCAGAGCTGGTGGCCACGCTGCTGGATGCTGCCGGGACCGTTCTGGAAACGAAAAAGACCAGTATTGGCGGTGCCATCTCCGGGGAAACCTTCCGGGCGGAAACCGTCACCTTCTCCCGGCTTGGCACCCGCGTAGTGGTGCGAGCCGCAGTGCCCGGTAATGACCTTCTGACCTTTGAAGGTCTGGCAGTGGGGCTCGGCGATTTTACCGCCAACGGAACGAACTATACCTATACGCTGCAAAATGATAGCGGAGCAACATCTACGCTAGTCACAGCGGTGTCTGGAAACGGCGAGCCCGTGAGCATCAACGGACAGGCTCTGTCCACCGGCGGCAGCGCAACCGTTGCCATCCCCAACAGCGGCACAACCGACATTGTCGTGGGAATCGGTGCTAAAACCTACACGCTGACGATTCTGCGCAATAGCGGCACAGGCGGCAATGAAGGCAATAGCGGCACAGGCGGCAATGAAGGCGGAAGCGGCAGTGGCGGCGGAAGCGGCTACAGCTACTACACCATCAAGGCAACTGCCGGGGCTGGCGGCTCCATTTCTCCCTCCGGCAATGTCAGCGTCCGCGAGGGCAGAGATCAGACCTTCACCATCACCCCGGATAAGGGCTATGCCGTCTCCAACGTCAAGATCGACGGCAAGAGCATCGGCGCGGTGAAGTCCTACACCTTTGAGAATGTCAGCAGAACCCATACCATCGAGGTCATCTTTATGAAAGCCAACGGCAACCCCCAGACCGGCGTGTTTGTGGATGTAGCCACCGGCAGCTATTATGAGGATGCTGTGGATTGGGCAGTGGAAAACGGCATTACGCAGGGAACCGATGATACCCATTTCGCCCCGGACGGCATCTGCACCCGTGCGCAGGCCGTGGCCTTCCTGTGGCGTGCCGCTGGCAGTCCCAAGCCCGAAACCCGCACCATGCCGTTTACCGACGTCCCCGTGGGCAGCTATTATTACGACGCTGTGCTGTGGGCGGTAGAAAACGGCATCGCCAAGGGCACCAGCGACACCACGTTCAGCCCCAACATGACCTGCACCCGCGCCCAGATCGTCGCGTTCCTGTGGCGTTCCGAGAAGTCCCCGGCAGCGGGTACAGCCAATCCCTTTGCCGATGTGAAGTCCAGCGCCTACTACACCGATGCTGTGCTGTGGGCGGTAGAAAACGACATCACCAAGGGAACCACCAACACCACATTCAGCCCCAATGCGGATTGCACCAGAGCGCAGATCGTGACCTTCCTCTGGCGCTGCAAGAAGTGACCGGCTGACATACGGCTAAACATCAAAGCCGCTGGCATGACCCCATAAGCGAACATCGGACAGCGCAGCGGACGGGCATCTCGCCCTGAAGCTGCGCTGTTCTCTTTTCGCTACAAGAAACAAATCAATGACATTTTGAGCTGCGCCGCTATCCCAGCGCGGCAAGGAGACAGCATTATGAAAAGAATCACAAGAATCATTCGTCCGATCATCTGCATGGCCGTCCTTCTCTTTGCCATGACCACGGCAGTCATGGGCTGCTATCAGAAAGAGACGGAGCCTATCGACATTCCCGGCAGAACGCCTTCCGGCACATCTGCGCCTCAGCCATCAGCGACTCCCGCGGGAGATCGTTTCCTTCGCCTCCCGCAGTAAGGACGAGTTTGTGAGGCTGGTCATGGACAGTGACCTGCGGCAGCGTGACCGGGATCTTGCAAAGCGGAAACGGCAGCTTGTCGATTCCGAGAAGCGGATCACAGAGCTGGATGCTATCTTCAAGCGGCTCTATGAGGACAACATTTCGGGCAAGCTCTCCGATGAACGCTTTCAGAAGCTCTCTGCGGACTATGAGAAGGAAGAACAGGATCTCAAGGTGCTGGCGAGTTCCCTTCGGAAAGAAGTGGAGCTGGAGGAAAGTAAATCGGCGGATGTTGATCGTTTTCTCTCCGTTGTGGAGAGGTACACGGATATCCCGGAGCTCACGCCCTGCATCCTCCATGAGTTCGTGGAGAAAATCATCGTCCATGCGGCCAGCGACCCGAAGGGCAAGAACCGGACGCAGGAGATCAATATTTACTACAAGGGCATCGGAGCCTTGGAAATGTTAAAAGTCACGGCATCAATGGAAAAATGAGAAAACGGTACAGCCGAAGCTATACCGTTCTCTCTTTCCTCACGATGTTTTCTTATCGGGAGCAGCCTTTTGGCAGTCCTTTTCAGTAACCAAACAGATTAGATTGCGCGGGTCACTTTATTCGAACGCAAGCAACGGGTGCAGGCGGTAATTCTTTTGGGGGAGCCGTTTACAATTGCCCGTACTTTTTGCAAGTTGGGTT
>OHFM01000491.1_pt1 | contig 15905 bp, 12 predicted proteins | sample 1567511 | NCBI WGS metagenome assembly OHFM01 (sample SAMEA3879571, study PRJEB24766) | human gut metagenome | biome: human-associated habitat; feature: feces | place: USA | collected 1985/1987
CGTTAATTATAGAATCGGAGAGGGACAGATGTCAAATAATTTCCTGTGGAATCCGGATGTAAAAGAAAACGGGAAAGAAACAGGGCAGAAAGAGTGGTGAAACGGGTGTACGGAAAGAAACCGGGACGAAACAGGAAGATTGACTTTTATCTGAAAAAAACGTATTATAAATAGTTAGAAATCTCAGTCTTGAAAGAGAGAAAAGAATGGAAAAAAGAAAGAAAAAAATTTCACGAATCTATATTGGAGCAGGCTGTATTACTGTGCTGATTCTTCTGGGAGTCGTGATCCACGGAGTGAAGCAGTTTACAGCAGAAAATGCAGATACAAAAAAGGGAATTGAATATATTCAGTCAAAGGAAAATGAAGAGGTCAAGGTGATCGAGCAGAAGATTGCCAGCCTGGAGGCAAAAGACCCGGCATCAGGGGATACAGAGAGAAGTCTGAAAGATCGTTTTTCAGGTGCAGTGGTGATGGGAGATTCAATCAGCAGTGGATTCAGTGAATATGACGTACTGAATGCCTCAAGTGTTGTTGCAAAGAGGGGGATACAACTGGAGGGACTGGACGAGCAGATCAGTCAGGCAAAAAAGCTGAACCCACAGGTCGTGTTCCTGTCGTATGGGATGAATGATGTGATCGCAACAGACGGAGATACAGAAGCGTTTATTAAGAAATATGCAGCGGTGATCGAGTCGATCACGAAAGAGATGCCGTCCGTCCGTATTTATATCAATTCGATCTTTCCGGTCAGTGCATCTGCGGCTGAAAAAGAACCGGCACTGGCGAAAATTGCAGATTATAATACTGCATTGCAGGAAATGTGCGATGGAAAGCATTTGGGATTTATTGATAATACCGGACTTGTGCAGGAAAATTATTATGAAGAAGACGGGATTCATTTCAAGGCAGAATTTTATCCGGTCTGGGCAACGAATATGGCGGAGGTAGCAACATTATGATAAGACAGAGACAGGGAATATGGAAAGCTGCATCGTATGCGGTGTCCCTTCTGATTCTCGGTTATATTGCCCTGCTTATGATTTATGTAAGCGGAAGTAACCGCTCTTTTTCAGAGATGGAGAGTTCCATGGAGAAAGTCATTGATACGACCGGAATGAAGAAACTGGACGGTCAGATGCTCAAGCGGAACTTCGGGCTGAACAGTACAGATTATGAGGGCGTGATGTATTATTCTTCTGAATCAAGTATCGATGCCGAGGAAGTCCTGATGATCTGTGTCAAAAAGAGCAGTCAGACGGAGCAGGTGACAGATGCGGTAGAACAGCGGGTGCAGGAGCGGAAAAAAGATTTTGAGGGATATCTGCCGGAGCAGGAGAAACTTTTGGAAGAGGCACAGACCAGTGTCCGTGGGAATTATATTTTTTATGTAGTATCTTCAAAGGCATCTGAGTACAGAGCTGCTTTTGACCAGAGCTTGTAGAAGGGAAAGAAGGATGTTATTTAGCAGTCTTACGTTTATATTTTTATTTTTGCCGGTCGTTCTGGCAATATATTATCTCGCACCGCTTAAGATACGCAACTTACTACTTCTGCTGGCAAGCCTGATCTTTTATGCATGGGGTGAACCGGTGTATGTGGTTCTGATGATCTTAAGTATTCTTCTGAATTATTGCTGTGGAAGAGAGATTGCGGCAAATGCAGAGGATGAGAGAAAGGCTCACCGGGGAATGATCTTTGCGGTGGCTGTGAATCTGGCTCTTTTGTTTTTCTTTAAGTATTACGGATTTTTCCTGGAGCTGGTCAATTCCGTGACTTCAGTGGAACTTACTTACCGCGAACTGGCTCTGCCGGTGGGGATTTCTTTCTATACTTTTCAGGGCATTTCCTATGTGGTGGATGTCTATCGGGGAAAAGCAAAGGCACAGAGGAGTCTTTTGAATTTTGCACTTTATATCGCCCTGTTCCCGCAACTGATCGCGGGGCCGATTGTGCGGTATGAAGATATAGAACCACAGCTTGCACAGAGGAAAGTCTCCGCAAGAAAGCTGGGACAGGGGGCAATGCTGTTCCTGATCGGTCTTGCAAAAAAGGCAGTACTTGCGGATACATTTAAGACAGTATTTGAGGAGATTTCAGCCATTTCAGCAAGTAACCTTTCTGTTCCGATGGCATGGATCGGCTGTATCACATATGCGTTTGAGATCTATTATGATTTTAGCGGATATTCTGATATGGCGATCGGACTTTCGAGGATGTTCGGTTTTGAACTGAAGAAGAATTTTGATCATCCTTATGTGTCGAGAAGTGTGACGGAATTTTGGAGAAGATGGCATATTTCATTGAGTACCTGGTTTCGTGAATACGTCTATATCCCTTTGGGCGGAAACCATTGCAGTGGAGGAAGGCATATCCTGAATCTGCTGATCGTCTGGACGCTGACGGGAATGTGGCATGGAGCTGCCTGGAATTTTATTGTGTGGGGATTTTATTACGGAGTCCTGCTGGTGATGGAAAAATATGTATGGGGTTCAGAAGTGGACCGGTTGCCGTCACCGCTCAGAAGAATCTATACGGCAGTCTGCGTGTTGGTCGGCTGGGTCTTCTTCTTTAGTCCGAGCCTGGGAGCAGCCTTCCGTTATCTTGGAGCAATGGTCGGAACAGGGGCCGGGCTGCTGGATGCGGGGGCAGGGTATGTCTTCTTTTCCCACTGGCTGTATTATCTGCTGGCGGTGGTCGGAATGTCGGCATTTGGAGGCAGATTGCTGAGAAGGATCATCAGTTTGCCGGAGAGTGAGACGGCACGAACAGTTGTAGCTGGGATTTTATTTTTCGGAATGATGGCAATTTCGGTGGCATTTCTGGTAACAGAGACATATCAGCCATTTTTATATTTCAGATTTTAAAAGAAGAAAGACCGGAGCCAGAAGGTGAATGAAAATGCGTAGCCAAAGGGCTGATTCAGGTGAAAGAGTATGAAGAAAAAGAAGCAGAGAGGCTCATTAGAGCGGGTGACAGGGACAATTTTTATTTTGGTATTGTTTGTATTTCTTTTGATCAATATCATTGTACCGGATAAAGAAAAGTCAGTGCAGGAGAACAGAATGCTTGCATCTGCTCCGAAATGGAACTGGGGAAATGTGATTTCGGGCGATTATATGGAAAAGTTTGAGCGGTATATGTCAGATCAGTTTGTCGGCAGAGATTTCTGGAGAACGATCAAGGTCGGTGTGGACAGACTGGCAGGTGTCAGCAAGGAACATGGAGTATATATAGGAAAAGACGGACAACTGCTGGAGGAGATCGAGCTGCCGAACCAGGAATATCTGGCAGACAATCTGAAATCCATTCAGAATTTTGCCGAGACGAATACGGATCTTCCGGTGAGGATGATGCTTGTACCGGATGCGGCAGGGGTTCTTGGAGCAAAGCTTCCGGCTATGGCAGAAGTGGAGAATCAGACACAGCTCATAAGCATGGTAAAGAAGGAACTGGGAAGTTCCGTTGAATGGATCGATGCAGCCTCAGCCCTGAATAAGCATCGGAATGAAAAGATTTATTATAAGACGGATCATCACTGGACTTCCCTGGGGGCTTTTTATGCATTTCAGGAGGCAGCTCCTTCGCTGGGAATAGAGGGAGACATTTCAGGGAAATATGTATCTTATGCGGTTTCCAATGATTTTAACGGAATGCTGGCATCCAAAAGCGGTGTTTATCTGAGCGAGAAAGAGCAGGTTGATATTTATGTTCCGAGTGACAGTGATACAGATGTGATCGTAGATTATGTAGATGAAGGAAAAAGGACGACTTCTCTTTTTGATTCTTCAAAGCTGGATACAAAGGATCAGTATGATGTCTTTTTGGGAGGAGATTTTTCTGTTGTAGATATTAAGACAGTGTCGACAGAAAGCAAAAGACTGCTTCTGATCAAGGACTCTTTTGCAGACTGCTTTGTGCAGTTTTTAACACCGTATTACCGGGAGATCGTTGTGGTCGATCCGAGATATTATAGTGGCACGATCGAGGAACTGCTCAGTTCCTACAGGATCTCAGAGGTGCTGTTCCTTTACAGTGGAAATACATTTTTTACAGATAATAATATAAGTGGAGTGTTGACGGGTGAGTAATCGGATCAGAGAAGAATTTATACAGAAAAAAGAACCGGTAAGACTGAATAAGTATTTAAGTGAGGCGGGAGTGTGTTCCAGAAGGGAGGCAGACCGCCTCATTGAGACCGGAAAGGTGAGTGTGGACGGAAAGCGTGCCGGAATGGGAATGAAGATTTATCCGGGACAGACGGTCAAAGTGGGAAATAAGACCGTATCAAGGCAGGATGAGATGATCGTGCTTGCGGTAAATAAGCCAAAAGGTATCGTCTGCACAGAAGAAAGGCGGGAACGCGACAGCATTGTGCGTTTCCTGAATTATCCGGTGAGGGTGACTTATATCGGAAGGCTGGACAAGGATTCCAGAGGTCTGCTGTTGATGACGAATAATGGAGATATCATCAATAAGATCATGAGGGCGGCAAATTATCATGAGAAAGAATACAAAGTAACGGTGGATCATGAGATCACAGAGGATTTCCTTAAGAAAATGTCCCGGGGAGTGGCAATCCTGGATACGGTGACAAGACCGTGTAAAGTAGAGAAATTGGGGAAATATACATTTAAGATCATATTGACGCAGGGATTGAACCGTCAGATCCGCAGAATGTGTGAAGCACTGGGGTATGAGGTAAAAGATCTTTTGAGGGTCCGGGTGATGAATATTACGCTGGACGGACTGAAAGAGGGAAAATACCGCAAGCTGACAGACCGGGAATTAAATGAGCTGGATCAGTTACTGGAGCAGTCTTCCAGTCTTCCGGGCGGACGGGAAAGCAGGCAGGAGAGAAAAGATGGAGCAGGAAAAAAATAAAATGGAGCAGGGAAAAAGTAAGCAGCAGCGGATGCGGGAACTGGTAGAACTTCTGAACCGGGCGAGAAAGGCATACGAGCAGGACAATACAGAGATCATGAGTAACTATGAATATGACAGGCTCTATGATGAACTGGAAGAACTGGAAAAAGAACTGGGAACAAAGATGGCGAACAGTCCGACGGTCAATGTCGGTTATGAGGTGGTCAGTGGACTGCCGAAAGAACGCCATGAGCGGCCGATGCTGTCACTGGATAAGACAAAGGAAGTAGAGCGGCTGAAAGAATTTCTTGGCACGAAGAAAGCGATGATTTCCTGGAAACTGGACGGACTGACCATTGTTCTCACGTATCAGGGCGGAGAACTGGTCAAAGCGGTCACAAGAGGAAATGGAATCGAGGGAGAGGTCATCACGAACAATGCAAAGGTTTTTCAGAATGTGCCGCTGCATATTCCGTACCAGGGTGAGCTGGTTCTGCGTGGAGAGGCAGTGATTTCCTATAAAGATTTTGAGGCGATCAATGAAAAGATCGAAGATGTCGATGCAAAATATAAAAATCCGCGAAATCTGTGCAGTGGCTCTGTGAGGCAGTTGAATAATGAGATCACCGCAAAAAGAAATGTGAAGTTTTTCGCATTTACGCTGGTGCGTGCGGAAGAGGTAGATTTTCATAATTCAAGAATGTATCAGATGCAGTGGCTGAAGGAGCAGGGATTTGATGTGGTGGAACATCATCCTGTGACGGCAGAAACAATCGAAGAGGAAGTAGCATGGTTTGCAAAGGCAATCGGGAAAAATGAAATCCCGTCTGACGGACTGGTACTGGTCTATGATGATATTGCCTATGGACAGTCACTGGGAACGACCGCAAAGTTTCCGAGAGATTCTTTTGCATTTAAATGGGCAGATGAGATTCGGGAGACAACGCTTCTTGAGATTGAGTGGAGTCCGTCAAGAACGGGACTGATCAATCCGGTTGCGGTTTTTGAACCAGTAGAACTGGAAGGAACGACGGTCAGCCGTGCCAGTGTGCATAATATCAGTATTATGGAAGAGCTGGAACTGGGAGTCGGTGATACGATCCAGGTGTATAAGGCCAACATGATCATTCCGCAGATCGCAGAGAATCTGACACGGAGCGGTGTAAAAGATATTCCGACAGTCTGTCCGGTCTGTGGTGGTACGACAAAGATTTCCATGGAAAATGAGACAAAGACGTTATTCTGCACGAACCCGGAATGTCAGGCGAAGCACGTAAAAGCGTTCAGCCTGTTCGTAAGCAGGGATGCGATGAATATCGAAGGACTTTCAGAGGCGACACTGGAAAAATTCATTCTGCATGGGTATGTGAAAGATTTTACGGATCTGTTCCATCTGGACCGGTATGAGGAAGAAATTAAGAGCATGGATGGATTTGGAGAGAAATCTTATCAGAAGCTGCTCAGAAATATTGAAAACGCAAGGAAGACAACGCTGGCACGACTGATCTACAGTCTTGGAATCCCGAATATCGGAAGTGCCAATGCGAAGGTCATCTGTAAAGCATTCGGAGATGATCCAAAGCGTGCGGAAGAGGCAACCGAAGAAGAACTGGTAGAGATTCAGGGCATTGGCGGGATCATGGCAAAGACCTATGTAGAATATTTTGCTGATCCGAAGCATCGGGAGATCTACCGCAGACTGCTGGACGAGGTAGAGCTGCAGAAGGAGGTTGTGACAGAGGACAGTCAGAAATTCTCGGGGATCAATTTCGTGATCACAGGAAGTGTGGAACATTTTGCCAATCGGGCAGAGGTAAAAGCGGAAATAGAGAAGCGTGGAGGAAAGGTAACCGGCAGTGTGACATCAAAGACCGGTTATCTGATTAATAATGATGTAAATTCAACTTCTTCAAAGAACAAAAAGGCGAGAGAACTTGGAGTGCCGATCATTTCGGAAGAGACGTTGATCGGGATGCTGGAACAGTAGTGTGGTGTTAAAATTGTGTAAGAGTTCACAGTTTATTTATTTGAATATTTGAAGTGATTGTACTATAATGAACTGCGGATCGTCAGGATTCTGCAAAATGAAACGGAGGTTGGAGATCTCTGGCTGTGATATTTATGAATTTTTCAGGCAGGATACGACGTGACACAGGAAGCAAATGAAACAGGAGAAGAAAGGGAAAGCGTATGTCAGATCAGGATTTCGTTATTGTGGACGAAGAAAAAGATTCTGAGATTCCACAGGAAAAAGAGAACCGGACAGAGGATTCCCGTAAGGAAGTGGTCAAAGACGCTGAAAAGGAGCGTGAGGATGATGACGGTTACGAGAAGATCTGCTTTATCTGTCACAGACCGGAGAGTGTGACCGGGAAGATGATCGATCTTCCGAATCATATTACGGTGTGTCCGGACTGTATGCAGAGAAGCTTTGATGCGATGAGCAGCAGTCCTCTGGATCTGGGAAAAATGATGAATATGCCGGGCGTGCAGTTTCTGAATCTTTCTGATTTGGAAGGAATGCAGCCAGAAGCAAAAAAGATCAAGAAGAAAAAAGAGAAACCAAAGGAATTTCCGGAGCTGGATATTAAAAATATTCCTGCACCGCATAAGATCAAGGCCAGACTGGATGAGTATGTGGTAGGTCAGGAACGTGCAAAGAAGACCATGGCAGTGGCGGTCTATAATCATTATAAGCGGGTGGCAACCAATACGATGGATGATATTGAGATTGAAAAATCTAATATGCTGATGATCGGACCGACCGGAAGTGGAAAGACATATCTGGTGAAGACACTGGCAAGATTGCTGGATGTGCCGCTGGCGATCACGGATGCGACTTCCCTGACAGAGGCCGGTTATATCGGAGATGATATCGAGAGCGTTGTATCAAAGCTACTTGCGGCAGCAGATAATGATGTAGAACGTGCAGAGCAGGGAATTATTTTTATTGATGAGATTGATAAGATCGCCAAGAAAAAGACTTCCAGCCAGCGGGATGTGAGCGGAGAATCCGTACAGCAGGGAATGCTGAAGCTCTTAGAAGGCAGTGAGGTAGAAGTACCTGTGGGAGCGAACAGCAAGAATGCGATGGTTCCGCTGACCACAGTGAACACGAAGAATATTCTGTTCATCTGCGGAGGAGCGTTCCCGGATATTGAAGAGATCATCAAAGAACGTCTTCAGAAGAAGACGTCCATGGGATTTAATTCAGAGCTGAAGGATACATATGAACATGACGAGAATCTTCTGTCAAAGGTTACGGTAGAAGATCTGCGTAAGTTCGGCATGATCCCGGAGTTTCTCGGAAGGCTTCCGATCATCTTTACCCTGAAAGGACTGGATAAAGAGATGCTGGTGAAGATCTTAAGAGAGCCGAAGAATGCGATCCTGAAGCAGTACCAGAAGCTTCTGGCACTGGATGAAGTGAAACTGGATTTTGATGACAGTGCATTGGAGGCGATTGCGGAAAAAGCGATGGAGAAAGATACCGGAGCAAGAGCACTTCGTGCAATTATAGAGGAATTTATGCTGGATATCATGTATGAGATTCCGAAAGATGATAATATCGGAGAGGTGACGATCACCAGAGCTTATATTGAAGGAACAGGCGGACCGGTCATCCGTCTGCGGGGGCAGGAAGTACCGGCATTAAATGGTTGATAAAGACCGGTACACTGCAAGAAAAGAGGATTCCATGAGTAGGGCAGAACCATGGGATCAGATGACAGCGAATAGAGAAAACGGAAGAGAGTGGAAAAAATGGATGCTTATAGATACTTACTGGATTTGGCAATAATTTTATTATCAACAAAGGTACTGGGCCTTCTGACAAAGAAAGTCCAGATGCCGCAGGTTGTAGGAGCATTGCTTGCAGGACTTATTTTAGGACCTGCAGGATTTGGATTATTAACAGAAACTTCATTTATTCATGAAGTAGCCGAGATTGGTGTAATCGTACTGATGTTCTCGGCAGGTATGGAGACAGATATCAAAGAGCTTAAGGCAAGTGGAAAAGCTTCTTTTATCATTGCATTATTTGGAGTACTTGTACCGCTGGCGGGAGGTTATGCGGTTGCGTGGTTCTTCAATAAACCGGGTGCGATCGAGTCCGATGTGACTTCACCGGTCTTTTTACAGAATATCTTTATCGGAGTCATTCTGACGGCGACATCGGTAAGTATTACAGTAGAGACACTGAAAGAACTTGGAAAGCTGAAGACTCGTTCGGGAAATGCCATCCTCGGTGCAGCGATCATTGATGATGTCCTTGGAATCATTGCACTGACGATCGTTACGAGTATGGCAGATGATTCTGTAAGTCTTGGAATCGTTCTGCTGAAGATCGTTGGATTCTTCGCATTTTCAGGTATCATCGGTCTGATCTTCTACAAGATATATAAGAAATGGGTTGATGAAGCAGAAAAAGAACTTCACCGCCATACGATCATTGCATTTGTATTCTGTCTGATCATGGCGTTTGTGGCAGAGGAAGTATTCGGAGTTGCAGATATTACGGGAGCGTATATCGCAGGACTTATTATTTCCAATGTACAGCGTTCTACTTATCTGGAGTCTAAATTTGATACAATGTCTTACCTGCTTCTTTCACCGGTGTTCTTTGCAAGCATCGGACTGAAGGTAGAACTGCCGAAAATGTCTATGACGATCATTGCCTTTGCAGTAGTTCTGACAATCGTTGCAGTAATTACAAAGATCATTGGATGCGGACTTGGAGCAAAAGTGTGTGGTTATAAAAATTATCAGGTAAAGAGGATCGGAGTTGGTATGATCTCAAGAGGTGAGGTTGCACTGATCGTTGCCAGCAAGGGTGCGGCACTGGGGCTGATGAGTTCTGCCCTGCTTGGACCAATCATCGTTGTGGTTGTAATTACAACGATTATTACACCGATTATGCTGAAAGTTGTATTTGCACCGGGAACAGCTCCGGCAGCAGAGCAGATCGTACCGGAATCAGAACGGGTTAAGAGTTATTATGAGAACCGTGAGGATAATCGGTAATCCGGGATATGAGATGAGTGATAGTCCATAAAAAGAGAAGCCATGGGACAGCGTCAGAGCTGTCTCATGGCTTCAAATGTATTATAGAGGTTTAACTGGCCATATCCCCATTCACGATTTGGGTATTCGAGAAAATCCGGGCGGATTGCTCCGAGGATCAGCAGACTTTTGATCTGAAAGACATCAATACCGGTAATATTTTTCTGTTCCAGTTCCCATTCCAGCATAAGTGCAACAGCTCCGGCAGTGATGGCTGTGGAAATGCAGGAACCGGAACGAACGGTAAAGCGTCCGCCCGGTAATGCCCCTTTTACATTGATACCGGGAGCTGTGATGGAAGGATTCTGAAACTGAGTGCGGGTGTATCCACGGCCGGATGCCTGGGCGAGTCCGCCATTTTTCCCGTCATAATAGGAAACGATGATGGGACTTGGTGCGTTAGCCGGATTGGTCAGGGTGTAATAGGGATCTGATTCGAGAAAATATACTTCTCCATCAAGAAATTCTGTGACGGGGAGCCACATATGAAACTGTCCGTCAATGAGGCGGACCGGCTCGACGACGATCTTCCATATTCCGGCAGCAGGGGTGTTAAACCGGAAAAAGACAAGTTCAGAATTGGTCTTTTCCACCATCAGCCGGTAATTGACATAAACTTTTGTTTTTTCAAAAAGAAAGTCCAGTTCGACATTTGAGCCAACACGGAAGGAAATCCGGGAAGAATTTTCACCGGAAGGAGAAATGATGGAAATGGATAAAATGTTGGGAATCATGACCCAGAGTTCCAGCATAAAGCCGGAGACATTTTCCCCGACCCGGATCTCAACGGTCTTGGTGTCGCTGAGATTCTGGATGGTATTGTAATAATGATGGCGTTTGTCGGCTTCATTTCCTGTCCCGATGACGGCGATCCGGTTGGCTACAAGACTGTAAGCCCCGAGCTGGCTGGGAAGGGGGAGAGTCCCTACGTGTCCGCCCATATTTGTCCCGACGGTAATGCACATGACAAGCGGAAGATCAAGGGCGGATGCAAGGTCATTCAGATATTTCACTCCCAGCAGAAGGTCCGTTTCCTGATAGCAGACAGCATCAGAGGCGATACAATAGTATTCCTTCAGATATTGCTTGGCAGTTTTTAATTTTACCATTGCAATGGTACATTCAGGGGCGGCTCCGAGAAACTGTTCGGAGATATCTGCACCGCCTGCGGCGAGGCTGGCAACAAAAGTCCCGTGTCCGGTGTCATCAACGGAAGGAACAAGAGATGCAGGATCTTCAGAAGAAAGGGCGGCATTGATAGTTTCCCGGGCATATTCCGTTCCGTAAGCAAATCCCTGTGGGGGTGTTCCGCTCTGGATCGTCTGATCCCAGATGGCGGCAATTCTTGTCGAGCCGTCAAGATTGCGGAACAGGCGGCTTGTATAATCAATACCGCTGTCCAAAAATCCGATCAATACCCCCTGTCCTTTTAGCTGGAGCGTAGGATAATTCTGAACCGGAAGGATTCCTGCCTGGTTCAGAGTTTCCATACTCAGGGGCGAAAAGCACTGGGGGATAGAATTATAGGAAAAGCGGGAGAGCGTGATTGGTTCTACGGATTCTTTTGGAAAATAATAGCAGGTGTATCCACTACCGGCATCCTGTTCACAGGGATTTTGAAGGAGAAGTTCATTAAAAAGAGGTGTGCGTGTCCGGTTCTCGATAAAATCACGGTAATCTTCGGAAAGGATGTTCCGGCGGCAGGTTTCTAAATCTGGCATGGCACATTTCCTGACTCTTTTTCTGTCAATATATGAACTTAAGAATTTCTTTATAACCCTAAAAGATCTATAAATTTTTGCCCGTCAGTCTTCACAAAGGAAAAGAATGAGGTATAATGAATTTAATTTATGACCGCAGGAAAGCAGGAGTCGGAGACAATGATCCATGGCTGTGATGAGAAAGATGGTCAGAGGAAATGCCCATGGGTGTGATGAAAATAGCAGTCAGAGGAGAAGATTGGCGGAATGGTTACGGAAAGGAGAAGAAAAAAGATGAAAGATTTTTTTGAAGAATTAGGAAAATATATCGGGGAGACAGCGACGACAGTAGGAAATAAAGCCGGAGAGGTAATCGAGACGCAGAAGCTGAAATTGCAGGTGAGAAGCCTTGCACATGAGAATACGGTCGATCTGCAGGAACTTGGACGGGGAGTCTATGAGCAGTATAAGAGTGGAGCAGTTCTGGATGAGAAGGCAGAAGGATTGTGCGAGGCGATCAGCTCAAGAGAAGAGAGCATTGCAGAATTTGAGGAGAAGATCTCAGCTATCAGAGGAGCAGGAAAATGCCCGAATTGTGGAAAGATGGTAGCAAAAGAGATGGTCTTCTGCCCGTATTGTGGAGAAAAGATGCCGGCGGTAACAGTGGATGAGGAAGAGACGCCTGGAGATGATACGGAGGATGTAACGCTCCGGGAAGAAGATGCATCTTTATTTGAAGAGGAGGCAGTGAAAGGAGATGCAGCCCGTTCACAGGAGGCAGCAGAAGAAGAGGCATGATCCAGGATATAGGAGAGCATACATTTGATAACCAGTATCATCCGTGTCCGCCTGACCGGGAGTCTTATGCACTGTATTATGAAGACCATGCGGCTCTTGTGAGAAAATACCCGGATCGGATCGAGTTCCCTAAGTTTCGGGACATCGAGCGACTGAATGAAGATATCTATGAAGATGCAGTGTATCTGTTCAGTATTGACGGAGAACGGTATTATCTTGTAGAGGAGATCAACCGGGAGCGGCAGTCGCATTTTACAATGGAAAATACAGAGATTTTCCGGTATGCAGAGCCACAGTACCTTGCATTTGCCGGGATTACGGGATATCAGCTTCATAACTGGTATCAGAGCCGGAGGTTCTGTGGAAAATGTGGCAGGAGAATGAAAAAAGACAGTAAGGAAAGAATGCTGTATTATGAATCCTGCCATAATATGGAGTTCCCGAAGATCTGTCCGGCAGTGATCATCGGAGTGACGGATGGTGATAAGATCCTGATGTCAAAGTATGCCGGAAGAACGTATAAAAAGTATGCATTGCTGGCGGGATTTACGGAGATTGGTGAGACTCTGGAAGAGACAGTGCAGAGAGAAGTCATGGAAGAAGTAGGGCTTAAGGTAAAGAATATCCGTTATTATAAGAGTCAGCCCTGGTCTTTTACTGATACGCTTCTGATGGGATTTTACTGTGATTTAGATGGAGGAGCTGCCATTACGCTGGATCGGGAAGAGCTTGCCATGGCAGAATGGTTTCAAAGAGATGAGATCCCGGTTGAGCCAGAGCGGGACAGCATCACCAATGAGATGATCATCCGATTTAAAAATGGTGAAGTATAGCTGCTGAATTGCAGGAAAGAAAGAGCAGCTCAAAAAGAATAAGAAAAGAGTTATAAAAGATAAAAAAGAGACATCCGGGACAGAGCCTTAAAAAGGTCCGACACCGGATGTCTTTTGCGACTGAGCGATAAGCCGATTACAGCATTTTCAGATACTGGACACTGTAAGCCGGCATGGAAAGCTGTCCGTTCAGGGTCTGTGGAGCGGCTTCTGATGAATCGCCGGTCTTCAGCAGGTCAATATAAGATCCCTGAAGTTCTCCATTTCCTGCGGTGAAGTCAGAATCAGAAGCGTTGATGGCAACAAGGATGCGTTCTGTTTCTGTGCGGCGTTCAAAGATAAGCTGATGATTCGTAATGACAACATTTCGGTAAGAACCGTTGCAGAGAGCATCACTGGTGCATCTTACTTCGATCAGCCGGGAGATAAAGTCGGTCAGTTCATTTGGCTTTGGGGCATCAAAGCACGGGCGGAGAGCATAGTCATTATCGGGAGCTTTCACTCCTTCTTCACCCCATTCACTTCCATAATAAATACAGGGGATTCCCGGCATTCCAAAGAGGATTCCGTAACATAACGGTAAGTGGTTCTTGTTCGTCAGAATGCTTGCGATTCTTGTGACATCATGATTATCCACAAATGTCATAAGATGCTTTCCGCGGTAAATACACCACTGTTCCGGTCCGAACTGACGGTTCAGGGAATGTGCGATCTCGAACAGATTCATGCTGTTGAAACTGGAATAAATTCCCTTATAGCATTCATAATTCGTGCAACTGTGAAGCATCTCATCATTGACGATCAGATTGTAGTCACCAAAGAGGACTTCTCCGATCAGTGCAAACCCTGGTTTGATCGATTCACAGAAGCTGCGGAGGCGTTTCATAAAATTATGATCCAGACAATAGGCAACATCCAGACGGAGTCCGTCGATGCCGAAGTCTTCGATCCAAAGCTTTACACAGTCCAGCAGATAATCTACAACAGCCGGATTCTGAAGATTCAGCTTGACCAGTTCAAAATGACCTTCCCAGCCTTCATACCAGAAACCATCATTATAACAACTGTTTCCGTCGAAACTGATATGAAACCAGTCTTTATAAGGAGAGTCCCATTTCTTTTCCTGGACATCCCGGAATGCCCAGAAGCCGCGTCCGACATGGTTGAAGACACCGTCAAGGATTACTTTGACATTCTGTGAATGAAGTTTCTTACATACTTCACTGAAATCTTCATTTGTGCCGAGGCGGCAGTCAATTTTGCGGAAATCTCTTGTATCATATCCATGATTGTCGGATTCAAAGATCGGATTGAGAATGATCGATCCGATGCCGAGATTTCCGAGATATTCCGCCCAGTCCCCGATCTTTAAAATGCGGTGTGCGGGAACTCCATCATTGTGAACGGGAGCCCCACAAAACCCGATCGGATAAATCTGATAAAAAGTTTCATTATAAGCCCACATAGATGTACCTTCTTTCTGCTTTAGTTCACTGCGTTGGAAATATGCAGTGAGGCTACTGTCTTTTATTATAGCATTTGGAGGAAATTTGAACAACGTAGAATAAAAATGAAAATAAAAAGAAAATAAAAATGAGATATGACGGAGAAAAAAATCAGCAGAAAAATGAGAAGAAGAACGAAGAAAAATGTTGACATTCAGAGAGGAAAGGTCTATAATAGTACAGCATGACATAAGGAGAAACGATATACACCAAAGCCCCGGAGTATATTGATTTCAAATAAATAAGCAAGAACATTGATGATTATTTACAGGAGGAACACCCATGAAAACTTATATGGCTAACCCGGATAAGATTGAAAGAAAATGGTATGTGGTTGACGCTGAAGGTGCTACATTAGGACGCCTTGCATCTGAGATCGCTAAAGTGCTCAGAGGAAAGAACAAACCGGAATATACACCGCACATCGATACAGGTGATTATGTAATCGTTGTGAACGCTGAGAAAGTAAAAGTAACAGGAAAGAAATTGCAGCAGAAAGTTTATTATAATCACTCCGATTATGTTGGAGGAATGAAAGAGACTACACTTAAGGAAATGATGGCAAAGAAGCCTGAGAGAGTTATCGAACTTGCAGTTAAGGGTATGCTTCCAAAGGGACCTTTAGGTAGAGAAATGTTCAAGAAGCTTCACGTATACGCAGGCCCAGAGCATGAGCAGGCTGCACAGAAGCCGGAAGTACTGACATTTTAATTAAGGAACGAATAAGGAGGATATAACATTGGCTAGAACAAGCAAAGCTAAGGCAAAGTTCTACGGAACAGGTAGAAGAAAAAGCAGTATTGCTAGAGTATATTTAGTACCAGGTACAGGTAATATCACAATAAATAAGAGATCACTTGATGAGTATTTTGGTCTTGAGACACTTAAGGTTGTTGTACGTCAGCCATTAGTTCTCACAGAGACAACAGACAAGTATGACGTAATCGTTAATGTTCACGGCGGTGGATACACAGGTCAGGCAGGCGCAGTTCGTCACGGTATTTCAAGAGCTCTTCTTGAGGTAGATTCAGAGCAGTATCGTCCACTTCTTAAGAAGGCAGGATACCTCACAAGAGATCCAAGAATGAAGGAGAGAAAGAAGTACGGTCTCAAGGCAGCTCGTCGCGCGCCTCAGTTCAGCA